>PPYE01501585.1_pt1 | contig 243667 bp, 228 predicted proteins | sample 1559881 | NCBI WGS metagenome assembly PPYE01 (sample SAMN08240022, study PRJNA423297) | Human gut metagenome, whole genome shotgun sequencing project. | reverse complement strand
ATTTTGATACCTTCCTCCATCATGCGGAGTTTAATCAATTTCTGTACATCTTCCTCCGTTAACGCAAGAATCTCTTGCTCGGTCATTTCTGTAAATCCTTTCATACTTTTAGCATTTAAAATGTGTTCCCGTCCGCGTTCCGATGGATTGTTGGCCGTAGCTTTTTAGCGGTGACCGCTTCTTGCGAAGCACGGGTATATATATCATTTAAAGTATCTATTCAGTTAAGAATGTATTTATAAACGCCCTACGTTTACTTTGTCATAATATAAGTTGTTTTTGATAACTTAGTGATTCGTGTGCTGCATCTTCTTATTGGCAGTCCGTATTCACACTCTTTTCACTAATCCGCTTTGGCTACTTTGTCGGTCTATTTCGCCCTTTAGATAAGCAGTAAACCTTGTTTTAAGTCTTTATTTGTTCAGACTATACAATATGTCAAAGAACGTTTTGTTAGTTCCCGGAAAGACGGCCAAATCCGTCCGGGATTATTTTCTTTCCATGAATTTTCTCAAAGCTGATTTGGTAAAAATGAGACTCTTGCCATTTTTGGTGTGAGGAATATCATGTATTCGATTGTATAAGGTTTGCAACTTCCATCCGAGAAATACAGCAGCTTGTTTGGCATTCAAATACTCTTCGGTTTCAGCAGTCGCCATTTCAGTTACAGCCTTTCTCACATCATTGCGAATAAACTTGTGCAGTTCTTCTGCAATCATTTTGGCATCTGAACGGTTCATTTCTTTATCGCTTCGATGGTTATCTGATTTTTATCTTTGTCGATGGATATTGAATATCTTTCAACGTCTTCACGGGGATCAGTAAAAGCTAATTGATAGGCGTAGCTTCTTGCATTGACGCAATCCTTGTAAGAATCCAGCTGCATTACTTTGCGTAAAAAGAAAGCTTTCTGAAAAAAAGTAATGTCGTTCTATTAGTATTGTAATAATTGAAGAAGTAAAAGACGATCTCATTCGGTAAGGTGCTGGATTGCTGCATAGTTAGCCCTTAGACGGTTTCCCGTTTTTGCTATATGCAGCATAAGAAATGTCTCGTTCGTATAAGTACGCCGTTCTTAGCTGGCCGGGCATTAACAAGTTACCCGACTTCCCGGATTTTTCGCTTACTTGTAGCTGTGCAGGCATCCCGGTTTCGTTTGCCTCTCAATATCGCACGCCCTTCGCAGTATTGAGTTGTAAGAGTGTAACCCTCTGTCTCTCCGCTATGCGGCCTACCGCCGATTACACAATGTGGAGAAAAAGAAAATCCGCAAATAGGTAGCAGCTATTTACGGATTTCTATATATAAACTCCAAATAGGATGTTTAATCAATTTATGTGGTAATACTGCTACTATTACGGATGCAAATATACTACTTAATTTACGAAGTATGCAAGAAGTTGACGATAAAAAATTGAGTGATCTCTCAAAAAGGTTTTTGCAAGCAATTTCATATTGTGGTTTGAGTGGGTATAAATTGAAGAAAGACAATATTATATCCAGTGAATCAACTCTTACCAGTATAAAAAAAGGGATTCAGTTACCAAGTAAAAAAACAATTGATGCTTTTTGTGAGAAGTATGATGTGAGCAGAGCATGGCTATATACTGGAGAAGGTTTGTTTGCAAAGACTCCATCAGGACAGATAGAACCTTCGGAGAAGGATATTAGGGATGCTCTGAAAAATGCGAGAATGCAATCAGACTCTACGATTAGTAAAGTAGCTCCTTATCTTCAAGATATTCTTGTAAAAGTAAAATATGTTCCGATAGATGCTGCGGCTTCATTTGTCGAAAGCTTATATAACACAGCTTATGAAATTGATTCTTATGGTGTCATGCCGGAAGAAGGTGAAGTGCTTGATGATTCTTATATGGTCTTTCAAGTACGTGGTGACAGCATGGAGCCAACTATACCGGACGGAGCTAAAATTCTTGCTCGCAAAATAGAAGAAGGTTTGTGGGAAAGCGCGTCAGGAGTTGTGAGTATTGTGTATGGGAAAACGCTTTCAGTCAAGCGGATATTGAAAAACAGTCTTTTCTTGGATAATGTGCTGACTTTAAAGGCTGATAACCCCAAGCATGGCCAGTTAGATGTCGAGAGAAGAGAAATAAGGGGGATGTGGCAAGCATTACGCATAATAAGTCAAAAGATTATTTGATATGGAAGAAAGGGCTATTGACAGATTACGAAAATTTGCAAGGTATGCACGTGATAAGGGAGTTGTCAAAGGTGAGAACTCGTTTGAGGCTTATTGTGAATTATCAAATAGATACATTTATAATTCCATAAGGAACGGGAAGGGGGCTATTGGAACTGATATAATAGCTCGTATTGTGGATAAGTTCCCGGAATTGAATGTGAAGTGGCTTTGTACTGGCAAAGGGAATATGATTGAGACGGATATTGATGCGAATGTCAACTACAAAGCAGCTTATGAAGGTGCGATGATGCAGATAGAAGCACTGCATAAAATTATTTTTATGTTCTTACCTTTGCTACACTTTTAAAAATAGTGTGCATAATGTGCGACCAACTATTAGTAACCCGTGCGACCACTCCATGCGTAACATTCATGTATTCTAACCACCTGAACTGATGGATGTTATATATCGGTTACTTTTAAAATATTGTACCTTTACCTTTCGTGTCTCCGACACATAATATTCAGCTTCAAATTTGAATTCATAAGAATGTTTGATTTACTAACAATTAAATTAAATGTAATGAATACGTTTGCAGTTTCTTTTTGGGTTAGACCTTCTAAAAGCACTAAAGCCTTCTTTATTGCATTCAAAACCGATACGACTGTCACAAAAGCAAACCACCTATCCAGAAAAAAAAAATAACTTTTGCCCAGCATATTTAAATACATGCCGAACAAAAGTTATTCATAGCAGACTACATCACGCACAAAAACAATCAGTTCGCTTCCATTTGCTTATCAAACGCTTGTTGAATCAACTCCATGATATCATCCAATTCATTCATATTCGAAATACCGACTTCTACATCGCCATTGCCCCATCGTCCCAAGTTGGATACATCTTTGCACAAACCTTTTGGATCAAGTATATCTGCAAATGCTACATTTAGAGAAAGGCGCAACCGGGATTTCTGAGGCACGACATCCACAAAGTTAGTATAAGCTTTAAAGGCAATGTACAACTTCTTGAGTTCCTCCTTTACGGAAGGATCTATATTCATTATCCTTCTGCGCAAGGCCTGAAACAGAGTAAGTATGTCTCCCTTCAGATATTCATAGTGCTCCAACGTATACTCTGCAGGCTCTCTCTCCGCAGATCTATAAACTTCAAGTGTCTCCGGCGATAATAACGGAAACCTCCATATTTCTTTAGCTTTCTCAGCCAATTGCCCCGCGCGCACAAGTATTTGCTCTTCATTCCACGAACTGATTCTCCTCAGATATGAATTGAGGCGAATAGGAGAATCGTCGAAACCTCCCTCCATACTCTTCTTTTCTTGGAACGGACGATCACTCAATTCCGAATTATAACCTGTCAGAGTCAGATTACCAAGTGTGTGTAAATATTTACCCTGGACTTCTACCCAACCTTCCCCTAACATCTCTTGCCATTCGTGTGATAGATTAGGATTTTGAGGCATGACATGTTCGATGGTATAATCAGAAATATTCACCATCTCCTTACGCTGAAAATTTTCCAACCGATTTAAAAGGTAGTTCCTGTTACGGAAATTATAAACATCTTTGGTTTGTAGGAAAGTGGTGAACTCCGTATCGTTCGGAAAGCGTTTATAACTATCCAGCAATAGGAATGCAGCTTTCAGACCATCCATATAATTCGCTTTATCGAATGACTTATAGAGAGTAGCGAACGTCTTATTCAGGCTATTTGTCGGTATGCCGCAAATGGCACGTCTGAACACATAATTCTCAACCAGACAAAGAGCTTCGTAGAACTCGTCCCTACTGATAACTTCGTTGACATAATCGTTGTACAACGGTAATAAAAACGGGTAACTAACGTCAACCCTCAACTGGCTGATGCGTTTGAAAGCCCCGCAAAGCAGCTTATCCGGCTCTTTGTGAAGAACCATGTTGACGTAATATCCGGAATAAGTATAAATGTCTTTGACTACTTCGCTGATAGTATCGGGAGCTTTTCCCCCTATCACATAGGCCTTGAAAGCATCGTACACCATATCGATACGAGGAATGGTACCTGTCTTCACTGATAAGTAATCGCGCATGAAGCTATTAAACAGCGCCGCATATTCACTACCATATCCTTGTTCCATAGGGTACCAATAAGATTCATAAAGTGAGGTCTGCAAGCGAACTTCTTGCCCCATCAGCACGTAATTGCGAATCAAGTCGGCTTGTGATAAATCAAGTCCCGTACTGTTCATACTTTCAAATATCAATTGTGGGTTGTCCTTCTCCTTTTCAAGAGCCACATCCACAACAAACAGTCGTTGTACCCCGCTATAAATAGCTACCACATTCTCCTTGTTTATCTTACTTTTAAAGAAGTCATAGTTTTCAATGATGCGTTGTGACATCCCCTCGGACCGAGGAATCCCCTTCAATAAATTTATATAGGAATCTTTATCTCTCCGGGTCAGCAGAAGTTTATACCGCAATTCATTATCTTCTTCCGGGTTGATCAGATAATAGTTCTGAAGTTTAGTGAAGCTGGTATCTATCTCTACTGCATTCTCTTTTATAAAATCGGCAATAGCCGCTATCAGCAAAGAGACAGTGGTCAAGCGCTGCTGTCCATCAATAACCAGAAGTTTAGGCACATCGGACACTGTATGTATGCTCTCCTGAAAATAAACGATAGAACCGATAAAGTGCCCCTGGACGGCAGAATCGTTGCTAATACGCAAAATATCATTCAACAATTGATTGCATTGAACCAGTTGCCAACTGTATGTACGCTGATAAATGGGAATCACAAACTGTCGTGGTCCCTTTATGATGCTTAAAAGATTATTGGAAGATGCTTTCATAGATTATGCTTATTTTATGATAACAAAAGTATTCTTTTTCCCGATTATAAGAGAATAAAATAGGAAAATTATCAATAGTTTCCTGTTTTTTATCCGTTCATTGACCAATAATATTTCTCACTACCTTTGATTGAACATAATAGAGACAGAGCTTAATGATTATCCACAATTTAAAAAGAAAGTTAGTTTCCATGATAAAACTACAAAATTTAAAAAGGAACTTAAAACTCTGATTAAAACATGGGACAAGTGCACGAAGGACTTAAGAATATTCTTGTTCGTAGACGATATTGACCGATACTCTGAGAAGAAAATCATCCAATCGATCGATTCTTAACTCAGAATATTCTATCACCGATATTTAATAACAAAAAATTTACTAATCAATCAGTATAATTAAGATACATCGAGAGGATATCTGGATCAGCATCAAATATTTACGTCACTTAATCGAATTGTTAGTACTGGCCAGTAAAACTAAGGATGTATCTTTTGTGATCAGGCAAAAAGAGGAAACACAGGGAAATACATGCCTCCCCGGCATAGACAGGTAAGATTGCATAGTAGTTTTGTCGTGTTTTATTTTGTGTTTGTGTTGTGACGGTGCTGCGATGTGAATCGAAGTACCGTTTTTTTGTACCTACCTCTGAGAAGCTAAAAGATTTACCATAAAAGAAGCAGAATACAGGGTAACGGGTTAAATGTTCCGATGGACGAATTGTCCGTCGATCCAGAACGTGGCATGCTCAGAACGGAACTTCAGTAAAACGTATTCCGGATCAGTCGGTCCCTTTGGGAAATGGGCGATAAACCAGTCTTGCCAATACTTCTGTTTGAGTCCGGCATCTGTCACTACCTCTATTTCACCGGTCAAGGCAACGCTATTCCCTTGTTCGTAGAAACAAAGACCCGCTTTCGGGTTGCTCCGGAAATCTTTCGTTTTCACAGAATGTTCCCCGGTTGCCATCCAAATCTCAGAAATACCTTCCGAAGCAATCTTACTCAAAGGGACAGGACGGGGATATCCCTCTTTATTGACCGAACTGAGTATTACCGTTTCACAACCTTGCAGCAAATCTGCTGCTCTTTCGTTTAATGATTTCATTGTATATTATATTGAGATTGATAATCCCTGCAAATATAAGCTTGCCCACCTACCCCGGCGTTGTAAAAAAACGACTTTTACAGAATAAGAAACAGACTAAATTTCTTACAGACATGGTTTATTTTACACTCGCGATACAATGCCTGTACCCGAAACCAAATCCGAAACGCTTTTCTAAAGGCGATTTCCTTTATCACCCAACCGGTATTTTATTTCTCAATATACGTCAGCAGCCCCTCTTGCGGCAAGGTCGGAGAAAGGAATGATTCTGCCGTACCGCCGGACAGCGTCTTGACCTCTTTCAAGAAGTGCGAAACATCGTAATATCCGGCATTCACCGCTACCGAGAGCAGGTTATTTGCCTCCGTCGTATTTTTCAGCAGATCGATCGCCTGCCTGAACTTCACAATCCGACTGTATTCTTTAGGGGTAAATCCGGTAAACAGCTTGAACCGCCGTTCCAGATGCCGTTGACACAAACAGGCATCTTCTGCCAGCAAACGGATCTCCCGCTGACCGTGGTACAAATGAATGTGGTTTACCGCAAAAACAATCTGTTTGTCCACTACATCGTGCTTGTGCATCGACCGCACCAGTACTGTCTCAATACACTGAATCCTACTCCGCAAATCCGGAAGCTCGTAGAGTCGTTCCGTAAACGAATCATCGAACAACTTGATCCCCAAGTCGGCACTACTGATTCGCTGGCCGCCCAACTCCTGCAGGGGCAAGTCCATGAATCGGAATAATCCGCAAGGATGAAAACGAATACCAACCATGTGAACCGTTTCGGTATACGCGACCAACTCCGAATAGCGTTTCATCGGTCCCACGAAAAACGAACGGCAAGACGGCATGATCCGCCCTTCGTTGCCTACGGGTTGTGTTATCCCGCCCAAAGCGAAAATCAAATCGGTACATCCGTCCGGCAGGACATTGATGCGCATCCCATACTCAGGACTTCCTTTGAACTCCCAAATTTTATCGACGTAAGGAGCCAGTAGTCCACAAGGTTGATATTCTCTATACATACTTCAATTTCGGGCAAATATAGTGAGAATCACTCACACCTGCTATTTATCCGAATACAAACCGATATGGTTGCCTTCGCTATCGGCAAAAACAGCGAAATGTCCCCTGCCTTCAGCGTCAATCTCCGTCTCGGGGGTAATGACTCTCCCACCTTTCTGCAGGACACGTTCCAGCGACTTGCCGATCTCTTCGCAATAGAAATGAATCAGCGTTCCCCGCTCAGAAGGCAGAAAATCGGGTGCCCACGACACCGCTCCCACCGCTCCGCCCTGCTCCATGAAGCAGGCCATCTTCTCCTCTTCATACTCCGAGACCGCCAATTTGATGTCCAACACTGTTTCATAAAATCCTACCGCCCGGTGGAAATCTGCCGCCGGAATCTCAAAAAACGCAATAAACTTTTCCATATTCTTTATATTAATAAGATGAATACTGTATGCCGGAAGTCACGTCTCCCAAGCACACCGCAAAAGTAGGGCAAAGCATCCGCCCCGGATAGTAGAAAACAGACATCATTCCTCCACAGAGAAATAATCGGAATAAGGAGCGCAAACAGCCAGATATTCCGCCGGAGTATATCCCGAAAAGAGTTTGAACTCCTTAATCATGTGCGATTGGTCGAAGAAACCACATTCGTAGGCCAGTTGCGCAAACGAAATGCCCGGCTGGCATTGTAGAGTATACAACGCCCGCTGTATCCGCACAATGCGCAGAAACTCCTTGGGAGTAGCGCCTACATACTCCGCAAACACCCGCCCAAACTGCTTATTGCTCAGGCAGGCTACGTCTGCCAGTTGTGCCGTACGGATGTGCGGATGGAGGTTCACCGCCTCCAAAACGGTCGAAACCCGCTTCAGGTTATATTCGGGAAAAGCATAGAGACGACTTAACAGAAACTCTTCTATCAGACGGATACACGCTACCCGATCCGGCATATCGGCTATCCGCCTGCCCAGATCAACCAACAGAGGATCGCCCGTCTCTTCGGTATTTACATTCATCCCACGAAACTCGCTGACAGGCATATGGAGAAAAGCTTTTGCGGCAAAAGGCTGAAAAACGACTACGATCATCTCCAGCATCCCCGTAGACTCGACATCGGAATAGCCGAACGCCTGCCCGCTGATGAAAGAAGAGGGTTGCAACCGGCCTTCGGTCAGCGAAAACAGTTGGCGCCCCCGGTGAAAGACCATTTGGACGCACCCCACGGGCAGCGTCCGTTCGGATACCGGTGCAAGCGCATCGTCGCTCAACACCCAGTAATGCCGGACATAAGGAACGAGTGCCGCTGTGGGCTTTATGACTCTGAATGATTGCATAGACTACAAATATATTGTTTTTTTGGATCATCCCGGCAAAGATAAGGGACGGGAAAAAGAAGGGATAGGAAAAAAGAGACAAAGGAAAATCGGGTTACCGAAAACGGCTGTCAGAAAGAGGATGGATGCACGTATGAATTGTACCCTGATATATAACAATATTAAGTGAGAGCAAAAGGATAAGCCTATTTCGACTTACAGATTATAACAATACAGTAACCCTATTGATAAAATGAATAAAAAAACTACGAGAAGAATCCCGTAGTTTTCTATTTACACAATATTATGGAGAGTCCCTCTAATAGCATACTTACACACAAGTTTGTTTACTTGATAAGTACTAAGCATAAGCAATTTAACTTTGGAAATAGAATATTTTCATCCATTATTTGTCATACACCTTCAACATCACTTTTCCCCCATTAGTCGTAAAATCTATCGGTCCGGGGTAATACTTCTTTTGTCCTTTTCTGTTCTGTCCCCAATAATCTTGTATTAAATCTATCACTGTTCCATTTTCTTTATTAAAAGATTGATCAGGTATGGAAGCACGACCTAAGTCTTTCGTACTAACCTTGTCACGGAACTTTTCATCCTTCCAGTTTTCAGGAACATTTATTTGCAGATACCATCCATCCGTTTTTTCTATCACTTGAATATCTGCATCGAAACCGGAGTTAACAGTAGCATTTTTATCCAAGCCTGAAGATACCGCTTCTCCCCAATAACAGTTTTTTTCCATCTGTACCGGCAATACACAACAATAAACAAATAGACATATTAAAGATGAAAATAAAATCCAAATAAGTACAAGTAAATAGGCTTTATATCAGATATTTATAAAGAAATCGTTTCTTTCAGTTGTTTTCATTATTTTCTGTTAATTAGTTCTTTTTGGGTACATTTTTGTTCCTTGTTTGTTTCTTGATTTCGGTTTTAATTCGTACATTTGCATACGAAAAAGAACGAATGAAAGAATACGATTATGCCACGAATAAAGAAGCCTAAAAAAGTAAAAGAACCCATCCGTCTTCGGATGAAGGATTTGTCCGATGGCAGCAAAAGTCTGTATCTGGATATATACCGCAATGGCAAGCGGACATACGAGTACCTGAAGCTGTATCTTATCCCGGGAACGGACAACAATACCCGTCGGCAAAATGAAATAACAATGGCCGCTGCGAATGCCATCAAGTCGAAACGCATTATCGAACTGACCAGCGGCGAAGCCGGTATCGTGAATCATACAGATAAGGTTTATCTGCTGGACTGGATGCAAACCTATTTGGAGTACCAAGAGAAACGCGACAAGAAAGGCATCGGTCAAATCAAGGCCGTTACCCATATCCTGAAAGAATATGCAGGGGAAAGGTTTTTGTTGGATCGGGTTGACCTCGCTTTTTGCCAAGGCTATATCGACTACATGCTGACGACCTTCCGCCCCAAAGGAAAGCCGATAGCAGCATCTACACGCAATACCTATTATCAGATATTCAACGGTGCCCTGAACGCTGCCGTCCGGGCTAAACGGTTGTTGAGAAATCCATTTAATGAAATGGAAAAATCGGAGAAGCCCAAAATGCCGGAGAGCGTGCGGTCCTATATGACCATCGAAGAGGTACGGGCGTTGATTGCCACTCCGGTACAGGATGGGAGGGTTAAAAACGCCTATCTGTTTTCCTGCTTCTGCGGACTGCGCATCAGTGATATTGTCGGCCTGAAATGGAAGAATGTCTTTGTTGATAACGGCCAATACCGTCTGGCGGTGGCTATGCAGAAGACCAAAGAACCGATCTACCTGCCACTCTCCAACGAGGCGTTGAAGTGGATGCCGGAGCGTGAGGACAAGGCGGCGGATGACCATGTGTTCAGCTTGCCTTCAAACATCAACCAGTATCTCAAGCCGTGGGCCGAAGCGGCCGGAATCACCAAACGTTTTACTTTTCACACAGCCCGGCACACATTCGCGACCATGATGCTGACGCTCGGTGCGGATCTCTATACCGTATCGAAGCTGCTTGGTCATACCTCCGTGAGAATGACACAGGTGTACGCCAAAATCATCAACCAGAAAAAAGACGAAGCAGTCAATTTGGTCAACGGGCTATTCGACTGATGTAGTTATACATGTCAAATTCAATTTACAGGTAAATATTTCCGGCTTTTCTCCGACTTTTCAAATAGTCGAAGTAATGCCACTATTATAATAAGTATAAACCCATAAAAACAATTCGACATGAAAGGACAAAACAACAGGTCCTCTCTTTTTTTGAAGGGAGACCACATCTGCACCACTTCGCTACGGAACAGGATGTAGCGGAAGAATTTTACGAGTTGCTCTCCGAAGCGAGGGAGCTTTATCTTCAAGACGTCATGGCAGGCGGCAAACGGTATGGCCGCTATGTGGATGACTTTATAAACAGTCACCGGTACATCGACTGCAACAGTGCGGTTTGCAGGAATTGCCATGAAATGAACATCCATATCATCAGAGGGCTGTTGATCGATTGCACAAGTCTCGTCAAAAGCCTCTTTACCGCAGAAACATTTTCTTTCGAGGAGTGCATGGCCTTGAAACGAAAGTATGACATTGCCGGAGTATGGTTCGGCTCTTCACGTATAGAAGATTCCAGAAACGATCCACCTCTCTCCTTCGGTTGTAATTTTTCCCGTGAACAGATGACAGGTATTGTGGCTTGCGCCAACGCTTATCATCTGTTTTGCGTTTCCACACTCCGCATTGAGGACATGGAAGCGCTTTTTGCCTGCAAGAAGGACTTCTGCATACGTGTGAACAATATCCGCCATGTGGCGGTCCTGTTCGACGCGTTGCTCGAAAACACCTTCATCCTGCCTCACTGGCAGTCGGTTCTCGACAAGGGGCGGTTCCTGTTGTCCAAAGACGGCACAAGATACGTTACCGCTTCAAGCCTCTCGTCCGCCCTGTCTGCGGCGAGGAACAACATTACATCGGCAAACCTCGGCATACGAAAAGCCGTCAGCCGGCTGAAAATATGACACGAAGTGCCAAAAAGCCAAGTATGTGAAAGATAAAACAGTGACAGTTGCCGTGATACGTGCATAGTATCACGCCGGTATTTCCGGCTGTCCGGTTCACATCACATAACTTTGACCTCCGTTAGCGCGCTGCATAACGGAGGTAACTCTCCATTGTCTAATTTTAACATGTATTTATGCAAAACAGAACAACATTTATGGAGCGGTTGAGCGAACGGCTGACCGCCATAGAAGCGGTTCTCAAGAAGTTGGAACCGGTGGAAGGTCTGTTGGAGCGTGTGGCTTTGCTGGAAAATACCATTTACACGACCAAGAAGGTCTTCACTTTTCAAGAGGCGTGCATGTATATCGGCGTGTCCGAAAGTATGTTGTACAAACTCACATCGAACAAGGAAATCCCGCACTACAAGCCTCGCGGCAAGATGCTTTACTTTGCGAAGGAAGAGCTGGACGCGTGGCTCTTGCAAAACTACGAACCTACGGTGGACGATGCCATGCGTATGGCGACGGAAGTGTCCGCAACCCAACCGTTCTTTAACCAGAAGCGCTATGGAAAACGAAAAAAGAACTGACCGTAACTCGTGGGCGGAGCTGGACGAGAACCGCCTGTCGGATATCCTCACGGCGTCGCAAATAAAGGCCACGGACACCTACGAGACTCCGCCCCAGATTATATGGATTGACAACTCCACCATAGCGACGCTCGGTAATTTCAGCGCTTCGACGGGTAAGGCGAAAGCGAAAAAGACGTTCAACGTCTCGGCCATCGTCGCCGCGTCGCTGGCGGGCCGGCAGGTCTTGAACTACCGGGCGCACCTGCCCGAAGGCAAACGTAGGATCTTGTACGTGGACACTGAACAGAGCCGTTTCCATTGCCACAACGTATTGGAACGCATTCTCCGCCTGGCAGGGCTGCCCACCACGACAGACAACGAGAATCTCGATTTCATTTGCCTGCGGGAATACACTCCTGCCGTCCGTATCGGGGTTATCGACTATGCCCTGCGTCAGAACAAGGGGTATGGGCTGGTCATCATAGACGGCATCCGAGACCTGATGCTTGACATCAACAGCACCAGCGAATCGGTGGAGGTCATCAATAAGATGATGGAGTGGTCGTCGAAATACGACCTGCATATCCATTGTGTGCTGCACCTGAACAAAGGTGACAACAATGTGCGCGGGCATATCGGTACAGAAATGAGCAATAAGGCGGAAACGGTGCTGGTCATCACCAAAAGTGCGGAGAATCCCGTTATCAGTGAAGTTCATGCGCTGCATATCCGCGAGAAGGAGTTCAAACCGTTCGCCTTTTCCGTTGATGACGAAGGGTTGCCGGTCATGGTGGATAACTATTCGTTTGACGGCAGCGTAAGACCGAAAGCCCGGAGCAGCTTCATGGATTTGTCCATCGAACAGCACCGGGAGGCACTTTCCGCCGCTTTCGGGGACAGGCCCATCAAAGGTTTCGAGAACGTGCTGCAGGCTCTCATGGCTTCCTATGAGGCTATCGGGTTCAAACGGGGACGCAGCGTCATGATAAAACTGCTGCAATACCTGACGGAAAACCTGAAGCTGATCGTCAAACGGGACAAGCTCTTTTATTACGATGTGACCCCGACCGAAGCCTTGCTTTTCGACGAAGAATGCGAGGACGCGGAAGGTGAAAAATAATTTAGTTTACTTTGGTCCGGGTATATATAGGAGAAAAACCAAAGTAAACTGTTTTTTGAAAACAAGTGAAAAGAAAATGACATGACCATAGCGGAAGCAAAACAACTGCGTATCGTGGACTATCTCGCCAGTCTCGGCTACCATCCCCAGAGTGTGACATCGAAACAATACTGGTATCTGTCACCGCTGCGCGATGAACGCACTCCGTCGTTCAAGGTCAACGACCGGCTCAACGAATGGTATGACTTTGGCGCAGCGACGGGCGGCGACCTTGTGGAACTGGGCAAATACCTGTACCGGACGAACAGCGTGAGCGAAGTGCTTGCCTGTATCGGGAGGCATGAAAATGCTGCCCCGATACAGAGAGTGCGGATTCCGGGGACAACACCCCGTCCCGTCGAAGCCGACATGAAGGACGTGCTCGTCGTGCCGTTGCAGCACCATGCGCTACTCTCGTACCTCCAATCCCGTGGAATCCACGGGGACATCGGCCGCATGTTCTGCCGGGAGGTCCATTATGAATTACGTAAACGGCGCTACTTCGCCCTTGCCTTCGGTAACGCGGCGGGCGGGTACGAGGTGCGCAATCCTTATTATAAGGGCTGTATCCGGTGTAAGGACATCTCTGTCATCAGGCATTCTCGTGATGAAACACAGAACCGGGTTTGCGTGTTCGAGGGCTTCATGGATTTTCTCTCTTACCTGACGCTGAAACAGACGGGTGATGATACGGTCTGCATCGACGCATCTTGCGATTATCTCGTGATGAACTCGGTGAACAACCTGAAAAAAGCATTGGAACACTTGCAGGTGTACGAGGAAATCCACTGTTATCTCGACAATGATCTCGCCGGGCAGAAAACGGAAGAGACCATCGCCGGCATGTATGGCGGGCGGGTACGCAACGAAGCACCCCGTTATCTCGAATACAAGGACCTGAACGATTACCTGCGCGGAAAGAAACGGTAAGGCATCATCGTTACCCTCTCCCTTGAAAGCTCTCCTTCCGGAGGGCTTTTTTTATGCTCGATTTTTCTGCTTCGATACCTCAAAGTACGAAATTAAAGTTCAATTTTAGTATTTCAAACTTATTTCTATGTAATAAAATACTGTTTGATATAAAGAGTTTTTGTTACATCAAATATAATATTTTTCTTTGCAACCGTACTTTTAAAGTTTAATCAAAGTTTAATTTCATACTTAAAAACAGATGAGTTCATACTTTATATTCGCCCTTGTACTGACGGGGCTGTACATCGTCTATTACGCGGTCAATATTACCCGTGACCTGTATGGAAAGAAGGGAACGGAGAAGACTGACGAAGAAGTTTTCGACCTCGGTCCGATGGATGCCACGGAAGAGAGTGTCGAGGTTTCGGAGAACGAGACCGGGTTCAAAATCGGAAATGAAACATACGGCACGGAGGCCGTACCTGCCGCTTCGCCTGCCGCCCAAAACGGCGACACCGGGAAAAAAGATGGAACAGCCAAGGATCGGCTCGAACGGCTGAAAGCCAAGGCAGAGGCACAGATGGAAAAAGTCGCACCCTACCTGTCCGACGGCTTTACCGACGAAGAGATGTATAAGGCAATGATTTCCAAAGGACGCTTGGACAACCGTCCCAGCCTGAAATGGAGACCTGTCAAAGATAAGCTGTAAGATGTCGAAAACGAAGAAGATACTATGTGCGCTTTGTTCCATCATCCCCTGTTCGGCTCTGGCGAAAAGCGGCAGTGTGAATTACAGTTGGGGGGCGGATGCGCTGGCGACGATGCACGACTACGTGGTAACGATGATGTTCTACGTCCAAGCTCTCTGTTGTGCTATCGCCGGGATTTGTGTGATTGTGTCCGGATTCCAGATTTACGTAAAGATAAACACGGGCGAGGACGGCATTACCAAGTCCGTCGTAACGCTTGTGGGCGCGTGCCTGTTCCTGATCGGTGCGTTCCTCGTCTTTCCTGCCTTTTTCGGCTATCGCATATAGAAACGGGATGCAGGAATGAGGTGCCGCCATAACGATTCGAAAGAACTGCAATACTTACCCTAAAATAAATAATCATGTTTCAAAAAACAAAAAGACAAATGAAAAGAATGTTTTCTGCTAAAAAGGTACAGATGCTCACACTGATGTTGCTGTGTGGCACGACGGCCGTCATGGCCCAAAACTCCGCAGGCGATTACTCCGCCGGTACGACCGCACTGGCGACCGTGACCGAGGAAATCGCCAAGTACGTCCCCATCATGGTCAAACTGTGTTACGCCATTGCCGGTGTAGTGGCTATCGTAGGCGCTATCTCGGTGTACATCGCCATGAACAACGAGGAACAGGACGTGAAGAAGAAGATTATGATGGTCGTTGGCGCATGTATTTTCTTAATCGCTGCCGCACAAGCACTTCCGATGTTCTTCGGTATCGGTGCATAAACCTCCCGCACGATGAAAGGCAAGGACGAACGCTATCCCGACTACCCGCTGTTCAAGGGCCTTCAACGGCCTTTGGAGTTCATGGGCATCCAGGGACGCTACATCTACTGGGCGGCGGGCGTTGCCGGCGGAGCCATCGTCGGCTTTATCATCGCCTACTGTCTTGTAGGTTTCGTGGCCGGATTGGTCGTGCTGGTTGCGGTCGTCTCGACGGGTATTGCGCTTATCATGCTCAAACAGCGGAAAGGGCTGCATACCAAGAAAGACGGTCGCGGAGTGTATATCTACGCCCACTCGAAGAAACTGTGAGAAGAAAAGAAAAACCATCACGGGCAACGTGTGGTCTTGTTGAATGTTGAACGCGGGCCGGCCGCCTGAAATCCGGGCGGACCGGCCTTTTTTATTGTATTTTGAAATGACCTTGTACATCATTCTACTTTTTATCGCCCTGTGTGCCGGCATGGCCCTGTCGGTCTATACGTTCGGTACCGGAGGCAAGCGTAAGCGTATCTTTCAGGACATCTATTTTTCCGTGGAAGATACGAACGGCGTGGGCGTGCTGTACACCAAGACGGGCGAATATTCAGCCATCCTGAAAATAGAGAATCCCGTGCAGAAATACTGTGCGAACATCGACAGCTACTACGAGTTCACGCACCTTTTCACCGCCCTCGCACAGACGCTCGGCGAAGGATATGCCCTGCACAAACAGGACATCTTCATCCGGAAACAGTTCGAGAACGAGACGGGGGACAAACACGAGTTCCTCTCATCGGCCTACTTCCGTTACTTCAAGGGGCGTAACTATACGGACAGCGTGTGTTACCTGACCATCACGCAGGAGGCGAAGAAGAGCCGCCTGTTCTCGTTCGACAACAAGAAGTGGCGCGACTTTCTGGTCAAGATACGCAAAGTGCATGACCAGCTGCACGATGCCGGGGTACAGGCCAGGTTCCTGAACAAAGCCGAAGCGAGCGAATACGTGGACCGCTATTTCGCCATGAACTTTAAGGACCGGGTCGTGTCGATGACCAACTTCAAGGCGGACGACGAAACGGTCTCGATGGGCGACAAACGCTGCAAGGTATATAGCCTTGTCGATGTGGACTGCGCCGCACTGCCTTCACTGATACGGCCTTACACCAATATAGAGGTCAATAACACGGATATGCCCGTGGACCTGCTGGCTGCCATCGACAACATTCCGAATGCGGAGACGGTCGTCTATAACCAGATTGTCTTCCTGCCCAATCAGAAAAGGGAACTGGCCCTGCTGGACAAAAAGAAGAACCGGCACGCCAGTATTCCCAATCCGAGCAACCAGATGGCCGTGGAGGACATCAAGCGGGTGCAGGAGGTCATCGCACGGGAAAGCAAGCAGCTCGTGTACACCCATTTCAACCTGATCGTCGCCGTACCGGCCGATACGGACCTGCAAAAATGCACGAACCACTTGGAGAATGCTTTCGGACGTATGGGTATCCATATTTCCAAAAGGGCGTACAACCAACTGGAACTGTTCGTGAACTCGTTTCCGGGCAACTGCTACGGCATGAACGAGGACTATGACCGCTTCCTGACGCTGGGTGACGCGGCGATGTGCTTGATGTATAAGGAGCACATACAGCACAGCGAGGAGACACCGCTGAAAATCTATTACACAGACCGCCAAGGCGTGCCGGTGGCTATCGACATCACGGGAAAGGAGGGGAAAAACAAGCTGACGGACAACTCGAACTTTTTCTGTCTCGGTCCTTCGGGCAGCGGCAAGAGCTTCCACATGAACTCGGTCGTGCGCCAGCTTTACGAGCAGGGCACGGACGTGGTGATGGTCGATACGGGTAACAGCTACGAGGGGCTTTGCGAGTATCTGGGCGGCAAATACATCAGCTATACGGAAGAGCGGCCTATCACGATGAACCCGTTCCGCATCAACCGGGCGGAGATGAACGTGGAGAAAACGGGCTTCCTGAAAAACCTCGTGTTGCTCATCTGGAAAGGCTCGCAGGGTACGGTCACGAAGACGGAGGACCGCCTGATAGAACAGGTCATCACGGAGTATTACGACACCTTTTTCAACGGTTTCGACGGCTTCACGCCGCTACAACGGGAGGATTTGCGTAAGGGGCTGCTCATCGACGACCGCAACCGTACCGAGAAGCGGGACGAGGACGAAAGAGAGCGTGCCGGGCGTATCGAGCGCATGATTGACGAGATGGAACGCCGCCGTAAGGAGTTGAAAGTGGAAGAGCTGTCGTTCAACTCGTTCTATGAGTTTTCCGTACAGCGCATCCCCGACATCTGTACCGAGAACCACATTTCGGGCATCGACATATCGACGTACCGTTACATGATGAAGGACTTCTACCGGGGCGGCAATCATGAAAAGACGCTGAACGAGAACATGGACAGTTCACTGTTCGATGAGACGTTCATCGTCTTCGAAATCGACAGTATAAAAGATGATCCTCTCCTGTTCCCTCTTGTCACACTGATTATCATGGACGTATTCTTACAGAAGATGCGTATCAAGAAGAACCGCAAAGTCCTGGTCATAGAGGAAGCATGGAAGGCCATTGCCAGCCCGCTGATGGCTGAATACATCAAATTCATGTACAAGACGGCCCGTAAGTTCTGGGCCTCGGTCGGTGTGGTGACACAGGAGATACAGGACATCATCGGCAGCCCCATCGTCAAGGAAGCCATCATCAACAACTCGGACGTGGTGATGCTGCTTGACCAGAGCAAGTTCCGCGAGCGGTTCGATGAAATCAAGGCTATTCTCGGACTTACCGACGTGGACTGCAAAAAGATATTCACCATCAACCGGCTGGAAAACAAGGAAGGGCGCAGCTTCTTCCGAGAGGTGTTCATCCGCCGGGGGACGACCAGCGGCGTGTACGGCGTGGAAGAACCAAGAGAATGTTACATGACCTACACCACGGAGCGGGCGGAGAAAGAAGCCCTGAAACTCTATAAACGGGAACTGCGGTGCAGTCATCAGGAAGCTATCGAGGCGTACTGCCGGGATTGGAACGCCAGCGGTATCGGGAAGTCCCTACCGTTCGCCCAAAAGGTCAACGAGGCCGGGCAGGTATTGAACCTTCATGTAAAACAATAACAATCAATTATCAATTACAGAAAATGGAAAAGATAGACATTAGCCAAAGTGTAAAGACACTTGAGTTCGGGAGCAAATATGAAGCCCGTATCCAGCGGATATTCCGTGAGTTCGACATCAAGACCATCCGGGATTTGTGCCAATGGCCCGGAAAGGACTTGGTAAGGGTACGCGACATGGGTAGAAAAAGCATTGAGGAAATAGAGGATGTTCTGGAAAGATACAATCTCCGGTTGGGGATGCTCGGTAAGGAACTGGACGAATACGCCGGCATAGAAAGTTCCGTACAGGACGAGGAAGAAGAAGCGAAGTGGGAACAACGCAGGTACGAGATAGCCAAGGAGGTATTCATACATCACCGTCTGGTGGCAAATTCCGCCGTATATGAGGCCGACGAACTGATACGTGCACTAAGAGGCATGACGCGCCGTTGACGGGGGCTGTTTTTAACCGGGGAGGAATCCATGATGAAACGGCTGTCACTTATCCTTATGCTCCTGTCGCTCGTTGTCGTACAGCACATCCACGCGCAGTATTACAGCGTGAACTACGATGCGCGTACCGTGGCGGCAATGGCTACCGCTTTCGGTACGGAAGCCGTGGCGGAAAGCTATTACCGGGAGCAGGTCGATGACATACTCAAGCACTACAATGCGGCGGAAGTGGCCACGGCGGGGATTTTTGCCTCCAAGTTCTTGGAGCATAAAGCCTTTTCCGACCTCGGTATCTGGAACAGCAGTACGGAGAACTACTACTACCGCCGCATTTACCGTATGGTCTCGGAGAAAATCATACCCAAGATATGGGTGGTGGCTAAACTGATGCTCCGCTCACCGCAAACGGCTATCTACTGGGGCAGCTACCTGATGAAAATCTGTGACGAGACGAAAAGTCTGTGTATGCAGTTCGAGAGTGTAGTGACGAACAGCACGTTGGGCTTTTCGGACATCGTGTTTCTGGAAATCAACCGGAACATCGCCCCTCTACTGAAACTCTCGGAGATAGGCGACATCGACTGGCAGCACATGCTGGACGACATCGCCAGCGTGCCGGGCAATTTCACCAAGGAGAACCTGCAACACGACATCGACAACCTCTACAACATGGGCGTCGGTCTCGCCTCGGCAGGTATCGGGAATATCGGCGACGCCCTGCTGCAGACCAGTTCGTTCCACGAGCTGATGGGCGGCAGGGTCAGCAAGGTCATTGACCTGTATGACCATTACGGTGCGCTCTTCGAGCAGGCGGAGCATGACCTCGGCGGCCTGCTGATTGACATGGTGGGCGGTGAGGACAACGTGGCGGGACTGTTCGATTTCAGCAACTACGACCTTACCTCCTGGATGACGGACTATCTGGACGAGACGGCGGGAAACTACTACACGCAACGGTGGTATATCGCCCGGCGCGAGCAAGGGAGTATCGCCTTGTGCGACTACTACCCGCCGACGGACGATAACAGCATACTGAACGGCGGCGAATGGACGCGTTTCGAGACAACCGATCCCGACTTCTATCCCAATGCCTCGCAACGGGAGCAGGCGCTCGCCAATTCGGAACGGTATGCCGGTTGGTCGAGAAGCCGGGTACAGCAGCTCAACAACCAGAACGACGGCTATACCTATAGTATCAACTACTGGCAGAACGGCTATATCATCAGCCGGGGCGGCAAACAGACGAAGAAGGCATACGCCTACGAAATCCATGTGAAGAAAAGCTGGAACCGGGAAGAGGTCGTCTATGAAGAGGTGTTCGATTCCTACTCGATGGACCTGAACACGTTCAAAGCCGGGCTTAACGCCCGACTCTCGGAGTTCAACGACAACGAGGAAGGTTATACCTATTATATAGCTTCTGACGCGCGGAACTATTATCAGGCGACGGACGCCGCGAAATTGCAAGGCTGCGAGAGCGTGACCATCAGTGTAACCTGTTCGGACGGGGCTACGCTCGGTCAGGGCACGACGCAGTACAAGTGCCGAACGTGCGGCAAATCCCTGAACGCCCATTCAAAGGAGTGTGCCATGCAGACCACGGTCACGGAAAACGAACTGGACTTGTCCGAGCTGGACACCATGCTGCAGGAGGCAGAGAATCAGGTAGCCGCCATCCAGTCGCAAATCAACGCGTTGGAGAGCGAGAATGCCGACCTGCTGAAAAAAATCTCCGAGGCGAGCGTGGAAGATGCGGCGGTGTACCGACAGCAGTACAATGCGAACAAGACACAGATAGACCGCCTGAAAAGCGAGCTGTCCGAATGGCAGAAGAAACAACGGGAATACACCGATGCGAAAACCGAGGCGGCGGGCGATAACGACGTGGCGACGGACGACTACTACCGCATACCGGCCATCATGCAGGACTGCAAGACAGCTTACAGCCTGTCGTGGCAGGACGGCGGGGCGTGGAACGGCTACACCTATGTCCGTAAGGCGACCATGCCGAACATCAACGGGGTCATCACGTTCAAGGCGACGGTCTCGATAGCCCGCAAACCGAAATATTTCCTCGGTATCAAGATACACCGTGCCATCGTGCAGATCAGTTGGGAACTGACCACGGAATACACCGACACGTATGTGGCCGACGTGCTGACGCTCGACCCTAACCTGTCGGACGCGGAGAAAACGAAACTGGTGAACGACCGTATTGCGGAGATTGCACGGGAGCATCCTTCGTGCAAGATCACGACGGAATATGCCCGTACCCCACCATTGGAAGAGACTCCGACCGGGGAGGTGTACCATCTGCTGTGGTCGAGTGACCGGCTCGAAATCGCACGGGAAGTGGATTCCCGGATTACGATGATATATGCCGACCTCGTGTCGCTGGAGAAGATGATGCACTACAAACGGAGCATCATCGATGTGCTGAAAGACGTGCTGCCCGAATTGGATATGGACGAGGGACGCAGGCTGACGCTCGTGGAGGAATGCCACGAACGCTGGGTGGAGAATGCGCGAAACCTGCGGAGCGGAAACGGCAGGAACGGCAAAGACAGCGGAAAGGAGGTGCGGCCATGAAACGTGCCCTGCTGATGGCAGTCGTGCTGCTGGCACTTCTACCCGGCATTGCCAAGGCGCAATGGACGTTCGACATCGTGTCGGTAGAAGCCTACATCAACGACCACAAGAAGCAACGCAGTCTGCTGCTGGCCCGCAGTACGCTGGAATACAGCAACAAGCTGCTGCACGAGTACAGCCGCAAAGAGGTCGGCGAGTACAAGGAACTGAATGTGGACTTGGACCGCTACACCCGTGCCTTCGACGTCATCGACGTGATGTACCAGTCCTTGCGGACGGTGCTGAACGTGAAAAGCACCTATACGGCGGTCAGCGACCGTATCGGCGATTACAAGAGACTGCTGGAGGACTTCAACGATAGAATCGTGAAACGGGGGCGCATCGACCCCGGCGATGCCGTGATACTGGCCATCAACGAAAAGGCAATACGGGACATCGCCGATGACGGGAAACAGCTTTACAAATCGGTCAGTGACCTCGTGCTGTATGCCACAGGGGCGGCAGAATGTTCGACCTCCGACCTGCTGATGGTGCTGGAAGCGGTGAACACGTCGCTGGACGACATCGAGCGGCACCTGAACCGGGCGTATATCGAGACGTGGCGGTACATACAGGTACGTATCGGTTACTGGAAAGCGAAGATTTACCGTCCCAAGGTCAAGGAGATTATTGACGGGGCTTTCGGACGATGGCGCAAAGCGGGACGGCTGGATTATTAATGAACGATAAAAGGGAAAGAAGGCAAACCATCTACAGGTTGGAGTTTGACTTCCATGCCATCGACATCGGGAAATAAAAACAGAGAAAGAATTTTTAGTACGAACAAGCCTATTGGGATTATAACCAAGGGATAAAAAGACATTCAGATTGATGCAATGGAAAAGATTGTTTTTGCGAAAGACATTACGTTATATAAGGCCGATTGTCTTGAAGTAATGCCTTTTCTTCCGGAATCAAGTATCGACTTGGTTTTATGCGATCCCCCTTTTGGAATTACAGCTTCACAGTGGGATAAAATAATACCGTTCCCGGAAATGTGGAAAGAGATCAGGAGAGTCAGGAAAGAAAATGCACCTACGGTCTTATTTGGCAGCGAACCGTTCAGCAGCCTTCTACGCTGCGGCAATTTAGATGAATTTAAATATGACTGGGTTTGGGAAAAGTCAAAGGCAAGCAATTTTCTTCTCGCTAAAAAACAACCTCTAAAAGCACATGAGCTAATAAGTGTCTTTGGCAAAGGCAGCACCCCTTATTATCCAATCATGGAGGAAGGTGAGCCTTACGGGAACCGCACGAAGAGAGGAAGCAACTGGACAGGAATAAACAATGTACCCAATCCTACATTTAGGAATGAAAACAAAGGGACAAGGTATCCACGAAGTGTGATATACTTCAAGACAGCGGAATCGGAAGGCAAAACGATTCATGTCAACCAAAAGCCGATTGCATTATTGGAGTATCTGATAAAAACATACACAAAGGAAGGAGATACTGTCCTTGATTTTGCATCGGGGAGCATGAGCACCGCAATCGCCTGTATCTATACGAATAGAAAATGTATTTGCATTGAAAAAGACGAGACACATTTCTCGCTGGGAGAGAAACGGGTCAGGAATGAATACCAATATCTATGACTGTAAAGGAAACTCAAAAAAAAGTATGACTATACGATACAAATAACTGTAACATAACGAATAACCGGAAGTTTATATGAACAGAATACTCTTACTCATGGCAGTCGCAACTGCTGCAACGAGCGGTGTCAAGGCGCAGTCGGTTACTTACAACCATGATTCGCCGAAACAGAACCAGATTACGGTCATGGAGACCGGCACGGGCGCACTCTCGCCCGACCTCTATTACACGCTGCTGCACAACAAGTACAAGAAGTCGGCGGCAAGCAAGAACAAACTGTCGTTCCGCACGCTGGCGGGTGTCAATCTCTACAATCAGACGGATGAAGCGGAAGCCATCGACTCGGCATTGGTCAAGCGGGCCGAAATCGAGGCGCTGAACGTGGCCGACCGGCAGATCGACCTCGCATGGCTGGCCGAGGGCGATAAGATAAACGCTCAAATGGAGCGGTTTCAGTGCAACATAGACCGGATTCTCCTTGCCGGGGGCACAACGGACGACAGGGAGCGGTGGACGGAATACTACCACGTGTACCAGTGTGCCATCGACGCCACCAAGGACGCTTACATGCCCAACGCGCAACGAAAGAAAGAGTACCTGCGGATCTACGAGGACGTGGTACGGCAGAACGAGATTCTGGTCGGCTACCTTGCCCGAAGACAGAACGCCACAGTTGCGAACGGACTGCTGAATGCAACCGCCGACCGGAGACTGGACAAGGGCGGTATCGTCCGCGAGGCGATGGGCCGGTGGAACGAATCGCGTTTCGCTGTGCGAGGAGCGCAATCGGGCGGTGACACGGATACGGGAAACGGAGACGAGACGGTAAAGAACTAAAAACACACAACGTATGGCAGACGGAAATATTCTTTCGGATTTCGGTATCGACCTCTTGGAAGAGGAAATCGACGACGTGATTTTTCAGACCAACGAGTTCCTGACCGATGCGACCTTTACCGGCTCGCAAGGTCCATTCTGGTGGATTCTTCAAATGTGCATGGCACTGGCCGCCCTATTCGCCATCATCATGGCGGCAGGCATGGCGTACAAGATGATGGTCAAACACGAGCCGCTGGACGTGATGAAACTCTTCCGGCCGTTGGCCGTGTCGCTTATCCTCTGCTGGTGGTATCCTCCGGCAGATACGGGCATGGCAAACAGCGGGAGCAACTGGTGCTTTTTGGACTTCCTCTCCTACATACCGAACTGTGTCGGCAGTTACACCCATGACCTGTACGAGGCCGAAGCCTCGCAAATCTCGGACAAGTTCGAGGAGGTGCAGGAATTGATTTACGTGCGAGACACGATGTACACTGCCCTGCAGGCACAGGCCGATGTCGCCCATACGGGTACGTCGGACCCAAACCTTATCGAGGCGACGATGGAACAGACGGGTGTGGACGAGGTAACGAACATGGAGAAGGATGCGGCGAAGCTGTGGTTCACCTCGCTGACTTCGGGTGTCATCGTGGGAATAGACAAAATCATCATGCTTATCGCCTTGGTGGTGTTCCGTATCGGTTGGTGGGCGACCATCTATTGTCAGCAAATTCTTTTGGGAATGCTCACCGTGTTCGGACCTATCCAATGGGCGTTCTCACTCCTGCCCAAGTGGGAAGGTGCATGGGCGAAGTGGCTCACGAGGTATCTGACGGTGCATTTCTACGGGGCGATGCTCTACTTCGTGGGCTTCTACGTGCTGCTGCTGTTCGACATCGTGCTGTGCATACAGGTGGAGAACCTGACGGCAATCACGGCGAGCGAGCAGACGATGGCGGCTTACCTGCAAAACAGCTTCTTCTCCGCCGGCTATCTGATGGCGGCAAGCATCGTGGCCCTGAAATGCCTGAACCTCGTCCCCGACCTTGCGGCATGGATGATACCGGAGGGTGACACGGCGTTCTCGACCCGAAACTTCGGCGAGGGCGTGGCGCAGCAGGCCAAAATGACGGCGACGGGCGCAATGGGTACGGTAATGAGATAACAAAGTAACGATAAATATTCAAACAAAATGGTCATCAAGAATTTAGAGAACAAAATCAAACTGGTCGGAATTATCTGCACCGCCTTTCTCGTGGGGTGCGTCATCATCAGCGTGTCGAGTATCTGGACGGCCCGCATGATGGTTACGGACGCTCAAAAGAAGGTGTATGTGCTGGACAGCAACGTGCCTATACTGGTACGCCGCACGACGATGGAGGAAACGCTTGACGTGGAAGCCAAGAGCCATGTCGAGATGTTCCATCACTACTTCTTTACCCTCGCTCCCGATGACAAGTACATCCGCTATACGATGGAGAAAGCGATGTACCTGGTGGACGAAACGGGCTTGGCACAGTACAACACGCTCAAGGAAAAAGGCTTCTACTCGAACATCTTGGGAACGAGTGCCGTCTTTTCGATTTTCTGCGACAGTATCGCCTTCAACAAGGAGAAGATGGAGTTTACCTACTACGGGAGGCAGCGTATCGAACGGCGCAGCAATATCCTGATGCGCGAACTGGTTACGGCGGGACAGCTCAAGCGTGTACCCCGGACGGAGAACAACCCGCACGGGCTGCTCATCGTGAACTGGCGCACACTGCTGAACAAGGACATCGAGCAAAAGACGAAAAGCAACTATTAACACCATCAGCCCTATGAATATCAAAGGATTCAGACGTATGCTGTTCGGCGAGAAGATGCCGGACAGGAACGACCCGAAGTACAAGGAACGCTACGAACGCGACGTGGACGCCGGACGACGCTTCGCCAAAGCGACACGCATCGACAAGGCAGCGGCCAAGGTGCAGGGCTTCGCCAACATGCACCGGACGCTGTTTCTCGTCATCGTATTCGGCTTCGCCATTTGCGGGCTGACATGGAATATTTACCGCCTGACGGTGGTGTACCGCCATCATCCGACCCGCCGGACGGCCACAGAGATGCAGGATTCCGTGCTCCGGGAACGGCATAAGATGCTTTCCGCACCGCATGTACGAAGATTCGATACGAAGGAAAGCGGTACGGAAAGGCCGGAATAGAGCGGCAGGTTTCTGAATATGCCGTTCGAGAGAACTATAAGCAAGTATGTGCAACTCAATTAAAGGGAAACAATGGACAATATCTTCAAGAGAATCAATTTCAGGCAGCCGAAGTATATGCTTCCGGCTATCCTCTATATTCCCCTTCTCGGCACGTCGTACTTCTTTTTCGACCTGTTCCATACCGAGAAGGCAGAGGTACAGGACAAGACGCTCCAGACGACCGAGTTCCTGAATCCCGAACTGCCGGACGCCCAAATCAAGGGCGGCGACGGTATCGGCAGCAAGTACGAGAACATGGCCAAATCGTGGGGCAAGATACAGGATTATTCCGCCGTGGACAACATAGAGCGGGACGAAGCGGACAATAACCAAGAGGAATATGAATCACAATACACCGAAGAGGACATCGCCCTGCTTGACCGGCAGGAAAAGGAGAAAGATCTGGCAGCGGAAACGGCCGACGCCAAAAGGCGGGAACAGGAGGCTCTCGCAGAACTGGAAAAAGCACTCGCCGAAGCGAGGTTGAGAGGACAACGGGAGGTCATGCCGTCCGAAACGGACAGCACCGCAACAGCGGCTCCACCGGACACGATAGTGCAGGCCAAGGGAACCATCGACGAGGAGAGCCGTTCGGTCAAAGCTCCTTCCGAGACAGACAAGGCGAGCGAAGTGGTGAAGAAGGTAAAGACGACCTCGGACTACTTCAACACACTGGCGAAAGACGCACGGGAACCGAAACTTATCAAGGCGATCATCGATGAAGATATCAAAGCTGTGGACGGGTCGCGTGTGCGGCTGCGCCTGCTGGACGACATCGAGATCAACGAGAGCGTGGTCAGGCGTGGTACTTACCTGTATGCCACGGTCAGCGGTTTCTCATCCGGACGTGTAAAAGGAAATATCAACAGCATATTGGTGGAGGACGAACTGGTCAAGGTCAGCCTGTCAATCTACGATACGGACGGACTGGAAGGACTTTACGTGCCCATCAGCCAATTCCGCGAGACGAGCAAGGACGTGGCGAGCAGCGCCATGTCGGGCAGCATGAGCATGAATACGGGAAGTTACGGGAACAGCCTCGCCCAATGGGGTATGCAGGCGGTGAACAATGCCTATCAGAAGACGAGCAACGCCATCAGCAAGGCTATCAAGAAGAACAAGGTGAAGCTGAAATACGGGACGTTCGTGTATCTGGTGAACGGACGGGAAAAAAGGTAAAGCCATGATAGAAACAGACAAGATATACCACATGGAATGTTTAAAAGGAATGAGCCTGATGGCGAACGGCAGCGTCGATGCGGTGATAGCCGACCTGCCCTATGGGGTACTGAACCGCCAGAACAAACACGTGAAATGGGACAACACCATTCCGCTGGAGTCCCTGTGGGAACAATACCGGAGGATCACCAAACTGGACAGCCCCATTATCCTGTTCGGACAGGGCCTCTTTTCCGCCAGGCTCATGTTATCCCAGTCCAAAATGTGGCGGTACAACCTCGTGTGGCAGAAAGATCGGGTGACGGGGCATCTCAATGCCAACCGTATGCCCTTGCGACAGCACGAGGATATTCTGGTATTCTATAAGAAACAACCGGTATATCATCCGCAAATGAGTTACAAACCCGGTCAAAAGAACCATCCCCGTGGAATGTTCAAACGAATGACGAACCGCTGTTATGGCGCAATGAAACCTACGCCCTCGCGTATCTCTGATTGGAAATATCCTACATCGGTCATCTATATGCCCAAAGAATTTCGGACGGGAATGTTCTACCATCCGACACAGAAGCCGGTGGCATTGATAGAATACTTGATACGGACCTACACCGACGAGGGTGATGTCGTACTGGATAACTGTATCGGTTCGGGGACAACCGCCGTGGCGGCCATCCGTTCGGGACGGCACTACATCGGATTTGAAATCGAGCAGGAGTACTGCGAGATTGCCGAGCGACGGATTCGGGAGGAACTGGAACGCAGGAACGAGACGAAAGAGGAAAAGGGAAAAATAGATTGAATATAACCCTATCAATCATACGCTTATGAAACCTTCAAATTACTTAAAAGAGCTATATAGAAATCCAACGGACGAAAAATACACGCCGGGGTATGGCGTGCTACCCATCATCAAGTATATACCCGAAAACAAAATCATCTGGTGTCCGTTCGATACAGAGCATAGCGAATTTGTGCTGAAATTCAAGGCTGCCGGATTCGAGGTCGTGTACTCACATATCTGTAAGGGACAGGATTTCTTCGAATACGAGCCACCTCAATGGGACGTGCTCGTGTCCAATCCCCCTTTCAGCCGGAAAGTGGACGTTTTCGACCGTTGCCTGAAATTCGGAAAACCGTTCGCTTTACTGATGTCGAACTACTGGTTGAACAACGTAGCACCATGCCGGCTTTTCCTGAATACCGAGCTGGAATTGCTTATGTTCGACAAACGCATTCAGTTCGGGGAAGGGAAAAACGTGCCGTTCAACAGCAGTTACTTCTGTCATAGGATACTTCCGAAGCCCATCATATTCGAGCAGATGTATATTGCGGACAAGTCGCCGAGCCGTATGCAGGAAGACTTGCCTGAAACGGACGGATGCCAGTCTGCAGGAGAATAAGACAATCATGTATTAATTATAATTCTGAACTTCAATGAAAAAGAATCTACTTGGCATTATGCTTCTGATAGGCATTTTCATTTTGCCGGAAGCAAAGGCGCAAACGACTTATGAGGAAATGGAGCGACTGACGGTGAATGAACAGGTAACGACGGTCATCACGGCCTCGGAACCGGTACGCTTTGTGGACATCTCCACCGATAAGGTTGTCGGCGACCAACCGATAGACAACATCGTCCGCCTGAAACCGAAAGAGGGCGGACACGAAGACGGCGAGGTGCTGGCCATCGTGACTATCGTAACGGAACGCTACCGCACGCAGTATGCGCTGCTCTACACCACACGGGTGCGGGAGGCGGTAACAGACAAGGAAATCCAGTTGCAGGAACGGAACGCCTACCACAATCCGGCGGTCTCGATGTCCACCGTGGAGATGACACGCTTCGCCCGGCGTATCTGGAACTCGCCCGCGAAGATCCGCAACGTCGCTACCAAGGCGCACCGCATGACCATGCGGCTGAACAACATCTACTCCGTGGGCGAGTATTTCTTCATCGACTTCTCGATAGAGAACCGGACGAACATCCGCTTCGACATCGACGAGATACGGGTGAAGCTGGCAGATAAGAAACTGGCCAAGGCGACCAACGCACAGGTCATCGAACTGACCCCGGCACTGGTGCTGGAGGCGGGCAAGACGTTCCGGCACGGCTACCGGAATGTGGTTGTGGTCAGGAAAATGACGTTCCCGAACGACAAGGTGCTGACCATCGAGATGACGGAGAAACAGATCAGCGGGCGTAACATCAGCCTGAATATCGACTATGAAGACGTGCTGTCGGCCGATTCGTTCAGCGCGTCATTGTTGGAGGAGGAATGACGATGAGAAAGACGATTATCCTGACGATTGCCTGCATATGCCTCGCCGTAGGAGCGTATGCACAGCGAGGCAGCGGCCGCCTCTCGCTCGGTGCGGGGCTGCTGTACAAGAACGGACTGGACGTGACGCTTGCCTACGAACACGAGATGAACTACCGCCATGCGTGGGAGTTCTTCGCAAACGGCTACCTGCAATGGGCGGAGTGCGAATCATGCAAGCATGTCTGCCCGGAATCCTTCTGGCGGAACTACCGCACCTACGGTTTCGGCGTGGCTTACAAGCCTTGTGTCACGAGAGGGCGCAACCATTACGGAAGTCTCCGTATCGGAGCTTCGGGCGGAAGCGACACGAATAAATTCCTTGCCGGACTACACTTCGGCTACGAACACAACTACGTGCTGCGGTCGGGCTGGACGTTTTTCTGGCAAGTCAAGGGAGACGTGATGATAAAGGGGGCCGATGTGCTGCGTACAGGGGTTGCCCTCGGTATTAAACTACCTATAAAATAAGGGAAAGATGAAACAGAACATTATCAGAAAAACGTGCCAGGTAGTGCCGGCTCTCCTCATAACCGGGGCATTGGCTGCCTGCGACGCACATATAGAAGAACCCGACAAGACGGTACGTCCCGGACATGTCCTCTGCGTGGACGGCAAAGCCGTGCCGTACAGCGAGTACGAAAGTTATGGGGAACAGGCGATTGCCGTCGTCTTCCATACCTATTCGGACGGGGAAACGGAAGGAAACGGCTATGCCGTCTATCTGTGGGACATGACGCCGAAGGCTTTTGCCGACAGCCTCGGTATCGAGCAGGGTACGTCGGCGGACATTGCTGCATACGACGGGAATGAGAACACGTTCGCCCTGTACGATACGGAAGAAACGGACTCGCCGATGGCTGAAGACGTTTTTGCCTTGTGGAAATACGGACAGAGCGCCTATATCCCCTCGGTGGCACAGATGCGTCTGCTGTATTCGGCACAGACCGTCATCAATCCGATTATCGAGAAATGCGGCGGCGACCCGCTGCCGACCGAGGCCGACGAGTGCTGGTACTGGACATCGACGGAGGTGGAAGGACAGCAGACAGTCAAAGCATGGCTCTACTCGACAGCCAGCGGAGCCATGCAGGAAACGCCCAAGACGCAGGCGCATAAAGTGCGTCCCATTATAACCATCAACAACTAAAATAATAACTTATATGGATACGATAGACCTAATCATGCTTGCCGGACTGGTGCTGATGATAACGGCACTTGTCCTGATGTACAAATGTGCGAGAGGTAAATCATGCCGACGGAAAATGGAAAGTCTCGCCGATTCTATCACTTCGGACAAAGAAGAGATTGATTTTCTGGTTAAACGGTTCGGCTATCTTTTCGAAGAAATGTCTGCCGACCACAGAAAAGAATCCGTTCTGAAAGACCATGCCGCCAGACTACAGGAACTTATCAATGAATTGGAGTACCAGCAGAACGGACTGGAAGCGGACAACCGGTCGATGACGCATATTAACGACGAATTGAAGCGGAGCAATACCGAGCTTGTACAGAAAGCCACCCGGCTGCGTGATGAAATATCATGCGACGAACAAACCATCCGGGATATGGGTAAATACATCGACTCCCTCAAAAGAATCAGGGAGGGGCTTGAGATAGCCCTGAACAACCTGCCGGCTGAAAAGGTGCATTACCTCTCGGAACCGATATTCAGCTTGGGAATTACGCCGTCCATCCGAAGCCATCTTGAAGCCCACGGGATATTGTATATCGGGGACCTGATTCATCTTGACGAGTCGTACCTCATGGAAATCTGGGGTGTCGGCCCAGTGACCCTTGAAAAGATAAAAAGCAAGCTGAACGAGAACGGTGTGTGGTTCGGCATGGACGTTATCCGTGTCGGCAATCACTGGTATCGCCGGAAACAGGAACTAAAAACAGACTGATTCAATGGAAGAGAGCAAGGAATTACAGGGATTTTACCGGATATTCCGTGCGGTGGTGTATGTCTCCGTACTGATGGAGTTTTTCGAGTATGCCATCGACCCGGCCGTGCTGGACCACTGGGGCGGCATACTCTGCGACATTCACGGACGTATCAAACGGTGGGCCATCTATAACGACGGCAACCTCGTGTACAGCAAGGTCGCCACGGTGCTGCTGATCTGTATTACCTGTATCGGCACCAGAGCCAAGAAACATTTGGAGTTCAACGCCCGGAGGCAGGTCTTATACCCGCTCGTGAGCGGCTTTGCCCTGTTAGTGCTGTCCGTATGGCTGTTCGGCCATCCGATGGAGACGCGGTTCTACACGCTGCCGCTGAACATTATCCTATACATGGCGGCCTCGCTCACGGGGGTTATCCTCGTGCATGTGGCACTGGATAACATTTCAAAATTCCTCAAGGAGGGACTGATGAAGGACCGTTTCAATTTCGAGAACGAAAGTTTCGAGCAATGCGAGGAACTGATAGAGACTCCGTACAGCGTGAATATCCCCATGCGGTATTACTACAAGGGCAAGTTCCGTAAAGGCTGGACCAATATAACCAACTGTTTTCGTGGAACATGGGTAGTCGGAACACCGGGGTCGGGCAAGACATTCAGTATCATCGAGCCGTTTATCCGGCAGCACTCGGCCAAGGGATTCGCAATGGTGGTCTATGACTACAAGTTCCCGACGCTGGCCACGAAGCTGTACTACCACTACAAGAAAAACCAGAAGCTGGGAAAGCTGCCCCAAGGCTGCCAGTTCAACATGATCAATTTCGTGGACGTGGAGTACAGCCGCCGGGTAAATCCCATTCAGGCGAAATACATCAACAACCTCGCTGCGGCGAGCGAAACGGCGGAGACGCTGCTGGAGAGCTTGCAGAAAGGCAAGAAAGAGGGAGGCGGCGGCAGCGACCAGTTTTTCCAGACTTCGGCGGTGAACTTCCTTGCCGCCTGCATCTACTTCTTCGTGAATTACGAGCGCGAGCCTTACGATGCCAAGGGAAACAAACTGTACGCCGAAAAACGGCAGGACCCGGAGACGAAATTCTGGAAACCGACGGGTGTGGTACGCGACAAAGAGGGCGGGGTAATCGTTGAGCCTGCCTACTGGTTAGGCAAGTATTCGGACATGCCGCACATCCTGTCATTTCTCAATGAGAGTTACCAGACCATCTTCGAGGTACTGGAGACCGACAACGAGGTTGCCCCGCTGCTCGGCCCGTTCCAGACCGCTTTGAAAAATCGCGCGATGGAACAGTTGGAAGGTATGATCGGTACATTGCGCGTCTATACCTCTCGTCTGGCGACCAAAGAGAGTTACTGGATATTCCACCGTGACGGTGATGACTTCGACTTGAAAGTGAGCGACCCGAAGAATCCGAGCTACCTGCTGATAGCGAACGATCCGGAAATGGAAAGCATTATCGGAGCGTTGAACGCCCTTATCCTGAACCGCCTCGTTACCCGTGTGAATACGGGACAGGGCAAAAATGTCCCCGTGAGCATTATCGTGGACGAGCTACCGACGCTCTACTTCCACAAGATAGACCGCCTGATCGGTACGGCACGAAGCAACAAGGTGAGCGTGACGCTCGGCTTCCAGGAACTGCCGCAGCTCGAAGCGGATTACGGGAAAGTGGGTATGCAGAAAATCATCACGACGGTGGGTAACGTAGTGAGCGGTTCGGCCCGTGCCAAGGAAACGCTGGAATGGCTGTCGAGCGACATCTTCGGCAAGGTGGTACAAATCAAGAAGGGTGTCACGATAGACCGGGACAAGACTTCCATCAACCTGAACGAAAATATGGACAGCCTCGTACCCGCCTCGAAAATCTCGGATATGCCGACGGGCTGGATCTGCGGCCAGACGGCACGAGACTTCATCCAAACAAAAACCGGCATAGGCGGCTCGATGAACGTGCAGGAAGCGGAGGAGTTCAAGACCTCGAAGTTCTTCTGCAAGACGGATTTTGACATGAAGGAAATCAAGAAGGAGGAAGCGGCGTATGTACCGTTGCCGAAGTTCTACACGTTCAAGTCGAGAGAGGAACGGGAACGCATTCTTTACCGGAATTTTGTGAATGTGGGAATGGAGGTGAAAGAAATGATAAAGGACGTGCTGAACAAACGCGGGGCAAAATAGAAAGCCGGATTCCGATATGAGGGAAAGTAGAAAAACGCCTGCAATGATTCATTGATTATTGCAGGCGTTTTGGTATTCCTTGCCTATTGCTGAAAATCTTGTGGAGTTGGTCTTGCCATTCAATACTATACAAAAAGTATATTATCCCAAAACAAAAACAACTCTTATAACTCTTGAAACGGAAAATAATGTTACCTTTGCAGTTGAAATAAAATACAAATAATATACTGTGGATATAGAACAAAAAAGCAAAATAAACCAACTGTTGCTTTCCTCCACTCCAAAAGGGCTGTTATTCTCCGAGTGGCTGAAAAAGAACGGCTATTCCGACCAGTTGATAAAAAGATACCGGGAATCCGGTTGGCTTGCGATGTTGTCAAAGGGGGTCATGTACCGCACGGGAGACAACCTGTCGGCATACGCTGCCCTGTCTTGCTACAACAGGCAATTAGGCAAGAAGTTCCGTATTGCGGCGCATTCCGCATTGGAACTGTTCGGCTTCAATCATTATGTGCCTATGGGTAAACCGTTGCTGATGGTGGCACATGGCAAACAGCGTGTTCCGGAATGGATACGCAACGATGTTTTCGACAGGATGATAAAACCGTTTTCCACCGATACCTTTTCAGAACCGCAGACCACAACGATTGTGAAAGACGAAGTGGACCTGCTGGTTTCCACGCCCGAACAGGCATTCCTGGAATGCCTTCTGCTCGCACCGCAGCAATATTCCTATATGGACTTGTTCTACATGATGGAACAACTGACGACGCTGCGTCCCGAAATGCTACAGCGACTGCTCGAAACGACCAAGAGCCTGAAAGTAAAGCGCATGTTCCTTTACATGGCGGAAAAAGCGGGACACTATTGGCTTGATGCTCTCGATATGTCAAAAATAGAATTGGGAACCTCCAAATTGCAGTTGGCAAAAAACGGGGTCTACATCTCCAAATATAAAATAACCGTACCCAAAGAACTGAACGAATATGAATGACATCTATAAAAAACAGGTGGCATTGCTGATACGCATTATGCCGTCCGTGTACCGCATCAAAGATTTCGCCGTGCATGGAGGTACGGCTATCAACCTGTTCCATAAGAACATGCCTCGCTATTCAGTCGATATAGACCTCACCTATATTCCCGTGCAGGAAAGGGCCGAGAGCCTGGAAGCCATCAACTCCCACCTGCGAACCTTGAAAAGCAGCATAGAGAAATCCATATCGGGCATCAGGGTGATCCACAAGCCTGATGTCTGGAAATTGCAGTGTACCTTGGACGGTGCTACCGTCAAAATCGAAGTGAACGGAACAAAGCGGGGCATCATCGGAGAGACGGAGGACAGGAAACTGTGCGAACGGGCTGAAACGGAGTTCAATATGACCTGCAAAGCACGTACCGTCTCTTATTCGCAACTGTACGGTGGCAAGATTGCAGCGGCATTAAGCCGCCAGCACCCACGAGACCTGTTCGATTGCAAGTATATGGAAACGGTGTCGTTCCATGATGTCAAGAACGGCTTCATGCTTTGCCTGTTGGGGAGCGACAAGCCTGTCATTGAATCCTTGCAGCCGAACGCCATCGACCAGACGGAAGCTCTGGAAAACCAGTTCGAAGGAATGTCCGATACTCCATTCACGTATGCGGATTATGAAGAGGCAAGGCGTAACCTTATTCAACAGGTAAACGACAGCCTGACCGAAACGGACCGGGAATTTCTTCTGTCATTTGAGAACGGCGAACTCGATTGGGAAAAATGCTGTGCCGGGGATTTAAGCCGCTATCCGTCCGTAAAATGGAAATTGCAGAATATAGCCAAACTGAAAAAGAGCAATCCCCGAAAGCACAAGACGGGAGTGGAAAAGCTACGGGCATTCTTGTTTCCGGAGAAACGATAAGAAACTGTTTTGATTTTTTATGGGCATTATGCCGGACAGATTGGTGTTAACGAAAAAACAATATTTGGAATCATGTACAATATGCGAGAAATAAAAGAGGAAGACTTTGGGGCGGTGGCAAAATTTGAAATTGAAATTTCTGAAATCTCATTCGGAGAAAAGGCTATTACTGACCTCGAGTTCCACTGCAAGAAATTAGCCAAGGCAAAAGACCGACGCGGAATGACCGTGATAGAAGATACGGAATCCGGTAAAATTGTGGGCTGGGTATGGATGGAGAAAAAACGGAATAGCCTGACCGGAGAGGTTTATGCCAACTTCAAGTCCATTTATGCGGATGAGTGCATCCGAGGAATGCAAATCGTAGACGACCTGTTTGAAAAAAGCATAGAATATGCGAGAGAGTGCAAGGCGACTTATATTGTCGGTAAGGTTCATGCCGGGAACGTACCGATGCGCTCTTTGTATAAAAAGCATTGCTTCGAGCCAACCCATGTAACGATGGAAAGGAAATTGTTATGATAACGCCCGGCATACAAAGTTTTGCTCTCTCGCATGGCGAACAATACAAACACGGAAGAACAAGCCTGCGTGACTTGTCAGGGAAATTGCCTTTCGTGGCAAACGGGTGTACCATGCTGTTATGCGTTGAAGGCCGGGCTGTCGTAACCACCAATACACGAAAACGGACATTCCGCAAAGGTGATTTGCTTGTGTTGTTTTCGGACACCTTATTTGCACCGCTGTGTGTTTCTCCTTCATTCACGGCAGAATATATATCCTTGTCATTGGAACTGACAGGGGAGATTTTCTACAAAATGACTTCCCCCGCATTTTGGGACGGACTGTATGAATACCCAGTCTGCCGACTTTCGGAAGCACAATACTCATTGGCAGACGGAGTGTTCAAGCAGATGATATGGGCGATGGAGAACGGTAATGAAGAAAGCCGGAAAAACATCCTGCAAAATTGCATTTACAATGTTTTTCTGGCTTTAGATATTGTGTTCAAGCCGATGTTTCCCGACTTGGGCAAGTGCTATCAAAAGGATCAGTCAAGGGTGCTGTTCGGCAAGTTCATGTCACTGCTGGCTAAGAATTTCCATGTAAAAAGAGATGTACGATATTATGCGGACAGGCTTTGCATCACGACCGATTACCTTTATAAGATAACCTGCAAAATAGAACAGCGGACTCCGAAGGAAATCATTGACCTGTTTGTCGTAACGGAACTCAAACGCTATTTGGACAACACAGAGCAGTCCGTCAAAGACTTGGCCCGTCTGTTCCATTTCGAAGACGCGTCGTACCTTTGCCGCTTTTTCCGCCGCATGGCCGGCTGTTCCGTTTCCGAATACCGCAACAGGCTTGGTCGCTCATAGGCTCCCCGCATCAAATCGCTGTATTCCACTTTCGCACATCCGAGCCGCTCCTGCAAATAGTCGAAAGCAGTCCACGGACGGACATTGGTGCCGCATGTGAACAAATCGACAGCGGCATAACCACACTCCGGCCACGTGTGTATGGTCAGATGGGATTCTTGGATGACCACGACGCCACTCACACCTATAGGAGCATATTTGTGAAAGTTTTCCTGCACGATGGTCGCTCCGGCACTTACTGCCGCTTCGTGCATGAATGTGCGAATCTGTTCCACATCGTCCAGTTTTTCCGGGTCGCAGTTGTAAAAGTCTGCAAGGATGTGATGCCCCAAGGGAAGGTACTGCTTTTTATCCGTATTCCCGTTTTTATGCAGTCTGTCGAAAACCGTAGCTCCACATACACTGCAGCCTTGTTTTTTCAACTCCCTGATGGTCTGATATTCCGCCTCTTTCCCCACGGCATAGACTTTGCTGCATTGCCGGCAGCGGTAACGGTTTTGCCGGAAATTGCGGTCTGCGGTGTAGATGTCATCGCGTCCTCGTTTTTCGAGAGGGAACAAGGCGCGTGTACGTTCTGTCGTTTCCAAGACAAAGAGCTGTCCTTTGTTGCCCAAAAGAGATGCGCCCATGTATTCATTGAACCGGGTAAACATATCTTTGATGGCCAGTCCGTGCAGTTGGAAACATTTTTGCAGAAAGTAAACCTCCGTTGCCGACTTGTTCCCGAACGAGAAAAAGATTCTCAATCCGGACTCTTCTTTCAGTACGCTAATGGCACGTGACAGGAACAAGGAAGCTCCCTCTTGCGTATAAGGCGGATCGGTGAACAGGCAGTCGAAACGCCCGCACAAATGCGGAGGCAAAGGCATTCTCAAATCCACTTGCTCGCAGCTTATCGGGAGGGAGAACCGCTCGGAGAGCCGGTTCAGACACTCGATATAACGACCGTCCATCTCAAGTACATGGATGTGTGTCGGGCAGATGCTTGGACCGGGATAAAGTTCTTTCAGCAGAAACCCGATGGCAAGGCTGACAAAATCATCATCGCCCATGCATACGATTTGTCTGCTTGTCAATGTGCCGTTTGCCAAGCAGAGCAAAGCCCTGCGGAATGCCGTCTGTACGGTACATTGGGCTTGGTCCAGTGCTACATCCGCTACGGGGCGTTCGTCGAATGCCGCACGGTATTTTTTACTCAGCGCGTCAGCGTATGCGTCCCTTGCCTGTTCGCTTTCCGCCAGTCGGCGATACAGGCAGAGGTCAATTCCCTTGAATCCAAGAGCTTGTTCCACATAGTCCTTTCCGTTATGAGTAAGCCCTACGCCTCTGCCGCATTGTTCAAATATGCCCAGCTTGATACCTTCGTTCTTTATGGCGGTCACGATAGGTACCGGCAAGAGTAATTTTTGAGACAGGGTTTTGTTGGAAAGTGGCGCACAACAATACAATTCCTGAAAATAAAGTTCAATAATCCGTCGGTTATCCTTAATTGATACTGTCTTAAATATTTTGTTGATATAATCCATTTATTACATATCGTTGATTTACAGGCTGCAAAAATAGAACAACATCATTAAGTAATAGAGAGCAAAATCCTGCTGATATGGGTACTTTTCAATACAAGCCCGACGGACTGTCACACAAACAGAGTTTATGAACCGGCACTCCCAATATAAAAGGGAGCGATTGCCACAGATAATCTGTTATACGAACAGCAGATTTTTATTTCTGTATTATGCACAGAAAAAGCCGTACCCTGTTCGTTTTCCGAAAGGCACGGCTTTCATCCCCCAAAAAGAGGAATCAGACAGTGACAACAGTTACATATAAATTCTGTCGCTCCTGTTCGCAGAATTTGTCGTACTCGGCTTTGTCCGTGCCGCTCTCGATAGCCCGGTCGATCACGTCTCCCAACTCGTCGAAACAAACCTCTTCGTTCACACATTCCACTTCCATTCCTTTCACAAGATAGACCTCGTAATAATCCGATCCGTTGAGCGCGACGATGACGTACCCTGCGTGCAGCCGTCCGTTCACCTTGATGCGGAGCGCCGGCAAATCCCTGTATAGGGTGGCGGCAAACTCTTTGATATCCCACGACATGAGGACGGTCATGGGGGTTAACGCTACTAACTGTTCCTTAATGGTCTGTGCGACCTGCATTACATATTCTTTTTCCATAACTCTAAGTTTATAAATTATTATTCCATGATTTACTCGAACCAATCGGGGTTATCCTTCTTGAGTTCGGCTATCAACTCGTTTTCGGGAAGCTGAAGCGTTCTCTCGTCGGTAAAGAAGAAAATCTCGTCATAAATTCTTTCGGCTTCTTTACTGGCAAAACCTTCGTTCTCGTCATTGAAACTGCCGGGCTGCAAGGCATCGAGCAGGATTGTCGAACCGATAAGCAGTTCTTCGCCATCGACGGATTCCACGATGCGGGAGTAATAAGACCTGCCGTTGAATTGAATCTTAGTTGTTTTCATATTGTCGTTTTTATATTAATGGTATATTTTTTCCGTGTTCATTGAGGTATTCCATGATATGCTTCGCTTCCTCGTGCGATGCCCGGTTCCGGTCATCGTAACGGCGTGTTTCGTCCGCCATGACCTTGATACACGCCTTAATCAGGCGATAGAGGCTTTGCTGGTTTGTAGGGTGCATGTCGGGGATTGCCGCCGCAAACCGTTCGGGGTTGAAACTGAAACTGTTCACCGCCATTTCCCAATCTTTGGCGAGGCGGTACTCTTTGCTTTCTTTAATGTCCATATTCTTGAATTTTAATAGTTCTCGTTGCATATTCTGTCAAGTTCCCTAATTATGGGTGTCACCTCTTTGCCTGTAAGCCTTTCTATGTCATACAGCAAATGCTCCAAGCGGTCATACGCCTTTTCTCCCGCTTTTGTAAATTCTCCGGTGCTGTCGAATGCGTTACCTTCGCACCCCAGTTCTTGCAATAATTCTTCTAATGTCTTCATTTGTTAAATTTTTAATGATTGTTTTTCTTTCCCTCTGTTCGGCTTCCTTGTTGCCGGAGCCGCTTCGGGTTTTATGGTGCTTTTCAGGGCTGGCGAAAAAGCCCTTTCCGACGTTTTTTCTTGCCAATTACGCTTCGCAGAAGGAAGAATTTGCAAGAAATGCACTTCAAAACGACGGAATCAGGCGCGACAGCCCATATTTGCACCGATAAAAACCGGTGCGGTGACGGACGGGAAAGCCAGACGGGGGAGAATACGGAGACCTGAAAGCGGTAGAAAAGGACGGCTGGAAGCTAAAAAAGAGAAATTATATATCTATATATGGATAATTATTGCTATATTTGCATATAAATAGTGATATATTGATATTATGGAGGCAACAAACTATACCACAAACAGCGATATGCTGACGCTTCTGGCGCAGCGGGTCAAGGAGTACCGTCTGGCCGCCCGCATGAGCCAGAAGGAGCTGGCCGAACAATCGGGTGTAAGCCAGACGACTATCAGCCATTTCGAGCAGGGGGTCAGCCGTAACCTGACCTTGGCCAATTTCATCTCCCTGCTGCGTGCGCTCGGTCAGGAAGAGCGGCTCGCGGAGATTCTGCCGGAACTTCCCATGCCGCCGATGGCGCTTCGGAAAATCGAAAAACTGATACCTAAACGAGTAAGGAGGAGCAAGAAATGATAGAGAGTCTCGATGTGATACTGTGGGATAAAAAGGTCGGTACGCTTGTCGCCAGCCGGGAAGGACACCGCAGCAAAGCCTGTTTCTACTTCGACAGCGATTATGTCCGCGACGGCTACGACATCGCCCCGCTCCGTGCGCCGGTAAAAGGGGTTGCCGCACAGCGCGGCCTGCCGGTCTATCCCGATGAAGAGCGGCTTTTCGGTGGTCTGCCGTCGTTCATCGCCGATTCGCTGCCCGACCATTGGGGAAACACCGTGTTCAACGAATGGGCCAAAGTGCATCATATCCGTATGAGGGACTTGTCCGCCCTCGACCGTCTCGCCTATATCGGACGGCGTGGCATGGGGGCATTGGAGTTCATCCCGCCCACTGCCGAGGAACTGGAGACACCGTTCAAGGTGGAGATCGCCGACCTCTACCAACTGGCCCGGCAGGCTTTCGAGGAAGCCGGACGGTTCAACGTCCCGGTATCGGGCAACCTGATGGTCGAAAGCCTGTTCAAGGTAGGAACGTCCGCAGGAGGACGACGGCCCAAAGCGGTGGTCAACGTCAATTTCGAGGAAGGACAATGTTACTCCGGACAGGTGGCGGCCCCTTATCCGGGCTACACGCCGATGATCGTCAAGTTCGACGAACACCAGAAGATGCCGACGACACGGATAGAATACAGTTATTACCTGATGGCCGTAGACGCCGGGCTTCAGATGATGCCGAGCCGCCTGCTGGAAGGTGAGCAGACAGCGCACTTCCTGACCGAGCGTTTCGACCGCCGGAACGGCAAGAAGGTGCATATCCAGACATTGGCTGCCATGAACCCCTCGGCGGATTCTTACGAAGCACTGTTCGAGGCGGCCTGCCGTATCGGCGTGCCGCCGGGGGAACTCCGGCAACTGTTCCGCTCGATGGTGCTGAACGTGCTGGGCGGGAACGTCGATGACCATAACAAGAATTTCAGTTTCCTGATGGGCGACGACGGGCGTTGGCACGTTGCTCCGGCCTACGACTACACGTTCTCGGTCGATCCGGACGCACCGTATTACGTCAACCGCCACAGCATGACTATCAACAACCGGACAGAGGGTATTACTGCGGCAGACCTGCTGGAAGTAGCCCGCCGGTACGGTATAAAGGCCGCAGAACCGTTCATAGAAAAGGCCATAGGCATCGTCTCGCGTTACCCGGAATACGGCCGGGAAGCCGGTGTCGGAGAGGAATGGATAGGAACGATAGAAAAGGAAATCGCTGCACGAGTGGAGTGCGTGCGGGTCGATTAAAATAGAGCATGGGATTCCATGCAAGGGAAATGAACCCACCCGTTTTTGTGGCGGGTGGGTTTGTCGTTGTCATTCCGCCCCTTTCTTGCTTAGGAGGGTCAACTGGTCGGGACGGTCGGGAAACCAATAGGCGTCGCTGTCAAGATACACGCATCTGTCACCATTCCAAGGCTTCCTGAAAGCTAATACCTCCTTGGGGCCGAATACTACTCCATAATCGTTTGTAAATGCTACCATGTCGCCTACGGCCAAATCGTCCTCCGTTCCCATGACTTCGGAAAGGCGATTGTAAAACTCCATACCTTCGGCTTCCCGTTCCGCTTTCCAGCGCAAAAAATCCTCTTTATGACTTCTGCCCGTGCTTATCGGCGATAATTCCGAAGGCAAAACCTCCGCTTCCGAAGTTCCGGACGAAATCAGAATAATGCTGTCGTCTTCCATGTTTTCCGGTGCAGAAATCACTCGGTAAGCCCCATCGGACAAACCGTTGTCCGGGTCATGCCAATAAAGCAGATTCCCGGTCTTGATAAAATCGTATTTTCCCATTGTCTTGTGAATTATTGATTATTTATTTCCCTTTTTTCGATCCCTTTCCTTCGGAACCGCTTCGGGGTTTTACTGATGCAGTGCACGGTCGTCGGCACAGCTTCATACGACGGCTCTTCTTGCCAATTACGCTTCGCTTGGGAAGGAAGAATTTGCAAGAAGTGCACTTCAAGCCGGCGAATCAAGCGCGACGACCGACTTTCGCATCGGATAAAACCCGCGCGGTGAGGGACGGGAAAGCCGGACGGGAGAAACAGGCGGCTCGTGCCGCTACAAAAGGGAAAGAATGCAATTATAAGAGGAAACGGGCGGTGGCGGGGTATCCGGGAGGCTGACTATAAAAGGACGAAGGCGGGCGATAAAGACAAAGGAGATAGCGCACTGACTGTGTTATCAGTACGCCATCTTGTACATTCAATCTTCGGAACCCGACACTTTCAAGCGTTGGAACAATCCTTTTCAAAAGCATTCTTCTCCGAATGGCTCGATGTTCGCTTTTTGGAAAATTTGCGGGTTATGCTGATAAAGAAGCGGCAGGTTCAACATAGCCATAGGGTATTCCACGAAGCCGCTCCTGCGCTTATATTCGGAATCGGTTGCCAGTCCGTTTTTCACCAAGAACTCCATTGCTTCGGGGTAATGATTGACGTCGATAAATGTACGGTCCGGCAGACCGAGTGCATCCATTTTCTCCAAATTAACGGAAAGCACGATATATTCGTCTTCATCTTCCACCATTACCAAGGTGAGAGCTAACCAACCATTGCGGTAAAACTCTGGTACGAGGTAATATCGTTCGCCTCTGAACTCGTATTCTTTCTGTCTGAAAGAGCTGTCCGGCTCTACGATTTCAAATTCATCTTCGCCTGCGGTAAAGGCAATCATAGGGTTGCTGGCATCTACATACGCTTCACCTGCTTTGTAGCACAAATACTCTCTGTTTTCGGAACGCACGATAGCAAATTGAATTTCCATAAAATCTTAACATTAATCAGTTGAACAATCTGTTTATTTTTTCCCTCCTTTCGGAAGCCTTCAGGCTTCTCCTGTCGGGATTTGATTTTACGTGCATCAAAGATTGCCTTTCAGGGAGAAACAGGCAAGGAATTTGGGCAGAATTTTATAGTTGCGGTATTGAGCGTCCGCGAAATATGGACGATTGAAAATCGGGAAAGCTGCTGAAAAATTGTGTTCAAATAGCGTAGCGGTACTTGAATGTTCCTCCAAGGCAATACCTTTGCACCGGAAAAAGCATGTCCCGACAGGCAGAGCCGTTGGCGAAGGGATTTCCGTACAAAAGGAAAACGAAGGGATAAAAAGGGAGATCTGCCAACGGCAGTGCTAAAAAAGACAGCCGCTCCTGCGGCTCTCTCTCTGTAGCGTTGCGCTATTTCTTCCCGGTCTTGCTATCCGGTTCGTCTTGCCGTTTTTTCGGGGTGAACAGTCCGTTGAAACAGACCGTCGTGGCAAAAGTACGTGCCTGCGTGGCATTGCACAATCCCGTTCCGGGCATTGTCGCACCGTTGTAATGTTTGCAGTCCTTACATTTCATCATTACCTCTTTTGATTGGTTAGACAGTAGGACGGATTTCTCCGTCCTACTATTGAATTATGGTCAAGCTGCGACCTCTTCGGGTTGCGTATGTTCTTCGGGTTGTACCTCTGCCGTGGGTTGTGTATTTTCTGCCTCGGCGGCTTCTTCGGGCTTTGTCTGCCGTTCCTTTGCCAACAAGGCGGCTTTGCGTTCCTCGATACGTTTATGGCGTTTCTCATACACCTCATTATATCCATTTTCAATTTCGGCGAGCGTGTCGGGCATGTGCTTACGGGCAAAATCAAGCAAGAGGGTGGCAGCAGCGTTATTGCCGTATGCGCCTTTGAAGTTGTCTATCAAGAAATCCCTGCGGATAACGGCTTTCTGCTTGGCCGTGAGGTTGGCGATGATGTTCATTTTTTCTTCGTCCTCAAGGTGTTGGTAGGCTTTTTTCTCCCCGATACCGAATACCCCAAAGTGTTCCCTGCGGAGAGACGACAGCAGGAAGAAATATATCATCTTTTCCTCGTCCTGCGTAAATTTGCTTTCAGACGTATCAACGTCCAAAATCTGTTTCTTAGCGTCTGCAACGGTTTTCTCGACGGCTATTTCCTTGTTACGTTTGTCCTGCTGTTCCAATTTTTCCACAGGGGAGAGTTGTTTTTCGGTAGCCATGTCCGTATTGGCGGCGGCACTTGCCATATAGCACAGCGTAATTTCATTCTGTCCGATACGGATATAAAACGTGAGTTCGCCCGTGTCGATTCGTTCATGGATTGACTTGCATTTTTCCATATAGTTGCTGAAATCCTGCTCGTACTCCTTGTATGCCGTCTCGTATTCCTCGATAGTGTCGTATTCTTCCTTTTCGGGTGCTACCGGCGTTTCGGGGTATGCCGTGGCATAGGTATTGAGGTGCTCGACCTCGTACCCCATAGCGGTAAGGCGTTCCACCGCAACCATGTTATTGTTGAAATCTTGGTAGCATAGCGATACGGAGGGGTATTGCTCCACGAACTGCACGGCTTTCTCCACGAGATAGGAGGCGTTCATCTCGGCCAGACAACTCCGGTTGGCGCAATTTCCACAACCGCCCTCGCAGAACAACATCATGTTGTTGGTGTTGTGGGGGCATGAGGCGCACAGGGTCTTGTCGAATGCGTAATGGTTAAGGTCTGTCGTGAAATCCCGTTCGATAAACTTTGCCACATCGGCGGCTTTCAGTCCTCGCCAACTGTCGTACAACATGCTGTCGCTGTCTTCCAAGTGTCTATAGTACACCTCTTTCTGAATATCCGTACCGTACCGGCAGATTTCGCTCGCCACGCTGATTGTGATTTCGTCCTTTTCCAGAAGTTCGGCGATTTCGGGTATCAGTGAGACGAATTTCAAGCGTGTACGGATATAATTCTCGTTCTTGCCGAACTGCACGGCCAACGACTGTACATCGTAGCGACCGCTTTCCATGAGTTTTTGGTAGGCGTTGGCTTCCTCTATGGGGGTAACGTCCTTGCGTTGCAGGTTCTCCGTCACGGCCATTTCGGCGGCGGTCTCGTCCGAAACATGCAAGATGACGGCTGGGATTTCGGCCAGTTCTGCCATGAGGGCTGCACGATACCTGCGCTCGCCGAAAACTATCTCCATGCGGTCGATGTCGGCAAGGGGGCGTACACCAATGGGTTGCAATACACCCTGTCGGCGAATGCTCTCGGCCAGTTCGGCAAGGCTTGTCTCGTCAAAGTGCTTGCGTGGGTTATAACTGCTCGGCTGAATGTTTGCCAGTGCTACCATAGTGATGTCTTTCTCCGTCATGTTCTGAATGTTCGCTGTTTCCATAATTCATTAATTTTAAGTTGTTATTAATTGATTGTTTGATTACTGCCGTTTTTATCGGGTGGTGTCATACTCGTACATCTGCGGATTGTCGTACCCCTCGAACGATAGCCGGAATGTGTCGAAATCTTTTCTGCCTGCCAGTCTGACGGTATCGTTTTTTCTGATGAAATAGGGTTCAAACATTGTCCGAAACGGTGCGCCGAGCGTTACCCTGTCTACCAACGTGCAAACCTTGTCGGGTTGTTCGGGCATGATATAACCCAGTGCGTACTCGTTGTAAACTACCAATTTGATTTTATCCATATCGCTGTCAATTTTACGTTATTTTTTTTCTTTCCCTCCTTTCGGTTCCTTTCTCTGCCTGAACCGCTTTGAGGTTTTACGGATGCGGTACACGGCTGTCGGTACAGCTTCATACGACGGCTTTTCCTGCCAATTACTCTTTCGTAGAAAGGAAGAATTTGCAGGAAATGCACTTCAAGCCGCCGTATCAAGCGCGACAGCGGACCTTTGCATCTGATAAAACACAACGGTGACGGCAGAGAATGAAGCCGGGAAAGCGGTAAGGGAATCGGTAGAAAAGGAATATGCCCGTCAGGGTTAGAATAGGGATAAAACGGGCAATGTGCCTGTACTTGCGGGCAGGTAAAAAGAAAAAGATGGTAAGACTATAAAGGAGGAATGCGCCCTATGGAAACAGCGGGCGGATAAAAAAGGACGCATGGCTACCGTCTCCGGGGTGAGCAGACGCGGCAGCCATGCCTGTTTACTATTCGTTCTTCTCCAGATACTCTTTCATTGCCTCGTTCACGATGTCTTTCAGCGACATGCTCTTCTTGATGGCGAGGAATTTCATACGAGTATGAATGCTTTTGTTGATGACGAAGTTGCAATGAACCGCCGTTTCTTTTTCCGTGGGGGCTGCTACCGGCTGTTTTCCGCCGGTAGTCTTTTTCGTGGGTGACAGCAACCCGTCCAGTCCGCCTTTCATACTGTCTTTCAGTAAATCACTCTTGCTCATATCGGGTTATTTTAATTTCAGTACCTCTTGCGCCAGAGCCATGTAATCCTTGGCTCCGTTGCTGTTCCTGCTATACTCGAAGATATTCTTGCCCTTTATGGGAGCTTCGGCCAAAGATACGTTGTCCCGTATTACGGTCTTGAACACCTTGTCGCAGAATGAATCCTTGACGAGTTCGGCCACGCTTTTGTTCAGCGTCTTGCGTTTGTCGAACTGGGTAATTACAATGCCGCCGATGGCGAGTTTCGGGTTCAGGCGTTCCTGGACGGTGGCAATCACATTCATGATCTTGGCCATGCCGCGCATGGCGAGGAACTGTGCCTGTACCGGGATAATCAGATAGTCTGCGGCGGTAAGGGCATTCAGCGTCAGCAATCCCAGCGAGGGCGGGCAGTCGATAAGGATATAATCGAATTTCCGACTATCGAGCGATTTGGCTATCAGCCCGCTCAATATCAGTTCCCGCCCCGGCTCGTTGATGAGTTCGGCCTCGGCTGCCGAGAGATCGAGACAGGACGGTACAACGGTTACACCGCCTGCCGTCTCAACTAATGGTAAAGGGTATTTGCCTTTCATCGCCCCGTACACCGTCTGTTCCTCCTCAATGGAGAGGCCGAAGGATTCCGTAAGGTTCGCCTGACCGTCCATGTCGATAGCCAGCACGCGCTTTTTCTTCTGCTGCAGGGCCGCAGCCAGATTGATGGTGGTGGTCGTCTTTCCGACCCCGCCTTTATGGTTCAGAACCGCAATTATTTTTGTCATAACATATTGCCTTTAAATTCAATACAAAGATAATACTATTTTTAGTAATTACTAAATTTAGTATGTACTATTTTACTACAATATATTATTTTAGTATTATAGTTTTTACTACTATGCTAATTTACTAAATGTAGTATATGATGTATTATTCAGAAAGGCAGATTTGCTTTGTGCTGCAATACTTTTTTAAGGCAAGGATTAAGTGTATTCCATTATAAAAATCCTTCGAGTACACTTTACAAATAAGCACAAAAAAACAAGAGAATCCATAGCAATTATTGTATCAATAGATTCTCTTGTATAATAAGGTTTAGTTTATTTATCTGGAAAATTTCTATATATCCGTTGTAATATATTCAAAGTCAATATTATACAAAATTCATGTTGCTTCTAAGAAACAAATTAGAAACAAAACTGTCTTTTTTGATAATTCTGTGTTTTTTTCTTTTCATTTGATTTCATTCTTTGCACTTGGTAACATTTGAGTGTCTCGACAAGCAGACTTACGGCTCAAACATCCCCTTGCAAAATCGTCTGACTTTCCCAATGGCTATTTTTGCAGCCAAAAGAAAAAAACACATTATATGGTTCAATGGCGACAGGATAATGCAAAGATACAACTTTCCATCAATAGGCAGTCACATTTTCCTGCCTAAATACAGTTTAGTTTAATTTAGCCTATATATAGAGCTAATAAACCAAACTAAACTGAATTTCGATGCCTTGATCAAATCACCGAAAAACTCTCTTCCCCCTTTTTATTTTTTCGCTGCACCCCTCTTTTATACGGGAAGCATCTTCCGATACTCCGCACACCGATTTTCGACCTTCCTGATAAGAATTATGTCGCGAAGGTATATGTCATGCCCCATTGTTCACAAGGTCAAGTCTGCCGATTCTCACCAAAATCTCCACCTCGATTTCACTGAGGTTGTATTTTGCTGCGAAACCTTGCCGGAATGTTCCATGACACCTTTTGTTGCGCCAAAATTTTATCAAGCCCGAAAATAGCGGATGCTACCAGAGGGAAGAAAAAAACTTAAAATATTGAGATTATGGCAAATTACGCAACAAACAATTTCTTCGCACAGACAGAGAACGAAAAAGACCTTATTACGATTGAGCAGTTCATAGAAGAGAATTTCTGTGATAGCAACATTGCGAGACATGGACAATGTGTCGAGAGTGAATTTTACTCTAAATGGGAATGTCCTCAAAAAGAAATGGATGAATTGATTGCCTTGCTGGAAGTACCTAAGCGAATTTACATTCGCATACATTCTTATGAGCTTGCGAATGAGTATGTGAGCTTCAGGACGTTTTCAAATGGAGTTTGGAACATCAAATAAAGACAGGTTTATGTACGAGAATGAAGAACAGTCCGACATCATAGGTAAGAGCTGCACCTTGCTTACCCCGTACAAGGGTTATACAGAGGGAACTGTTGTCGGCGACTATGGGGACAGAATCATTGTCTCCCTAACCAGCGGAAAAGAAATATCCGAATACCGAGATGAAGTAATCATTTATGAATAATAAGAATATACTTATGACACCGATAGCAAACAAATTTGTCCAGTGGGAAGTGCCTGCACTGGAGACATTGCGGAATAGCCGTGCGTACAAACTTCGTGAGAGCCTCAATAATGGAGGCAAGTTGAGCCGTGAAGATAAAAATTGGATAACCCGCAGCGTGAAGGAAAGCGTTAATTTCAAGCGAGGAATTGCCTTAAATGGCTATCACTTCGATTTCTCGGATGTCCTTAAGCGGTATTTTGTGAAACAACATGGGTTAATCTGTGAATATTATGCCATTGACAAGACTGCATTAAGGTCAATATTGTACGGCAGAATAGATGACATTGTAGAATTAAAATAAGACAGGAATATGTGTGTATCAAGGTCATTTTCTCAATACGGCGTATTGGGAATATGTACCTTCGATACTTTTTATCATGGCTATTTTCCGGGGGCAGGGCTTCCTTTTTTATTTTCTTTTGGCTGCATACCCTTTTATATCACATTCCATTCGCAAAAAAGCGCCTCTCATGCTTTTGCCCGCAAAGGGGGATTTCTGCCCGCTTTCCTGCCTGCCTCCTGCTTCCCATTGCAGCCGGAACAGACACCTGCCGGATGCTTTGCGCAAAGCCGGCTGTCGAACTTCCGGTCATGACCCTCCACGCAGAGCTTTTTGGTCCGCCATTGGCTCCTTTTTGCCGCTTCAATGTCAAGGGTGTGGCTGGCCTGCCGACTTCATGCCGGCACTACGGGGAGAGTGTGCCTGCTTGTGTCTTGCGGAGACGTCCTTCCGAAGCCCGTCGCTTCATGTTCTATTTTTTCACTACTGCTTTTGGGCGAAGTCGCAATCATTTTCCGCCGCAAAGATAGTGTGCGGTCGGGAGCGGCTTGACAAGCCTTGACCAATGCACAGCTGCACAAATCTTCCTTTATCGGGCCTGCGGTTTTGCTTGATCCAAAAATAAAGAGTATTTGCTGGCGGTCTTTGGTGCATCCCTTTGCGGCACCTACTTTTTGGGCATCGTAAAATTGATTTGTTTAACTTCTAAAAGCATTGAATTATGAAAAAGATTGAGAACACATTCACAGTGACAGGTTTCGTAGGTAAGGACGCTGAAATCCGCAGTTTCACCAGCGCAAGTGTAGCACGTTTCTCCCTGGCCGTAGGCCGTCAGGAGAAGTCCGGTGATCAGACCAGCCGGATATCCGCTTTCCTGAATTTTGAAGCGTGGCGCAAAAACGAGAACAAAGGGTCTTTCGACTACCTGGCCAAAGGTACCTTGCTTACCGTGGAGGGCTATTTCAAGCCCGAAAGATGGACAGACAAAGACGGCATCGAGCATAATAGCATCACGATGGTAGCCGTCAAGTTCTACCCGGCAGCGGAAAAGGAGGAAGCTCCTGCGGAACCGGCAGCGAAACCGAAACGGGGCAAAAAATAATCTCCTGCTTCCTGGTCAAAAGCGGCCTTCGGGTCGCTTTTCTTATGCTCATTGTTATTCTCTTCGAGCCTGTTCCTTTTATACTGCATCCATGCCGGTCCCGCCGTCCATTGATTTTCCTGTGCAAAGTTAAGCCGGGCTGGAACCGTCAAGGCGCGGCTACATTTGTGGTTAACAACCATCAACTCGCAAGCTCGTCAATACTTCTTGAACACAAATGCAATCGTCATGGACTGTCCGCTTCCTCCTTGCCTTGTTCCCTCCTTTCCGGCTTGTATCCTGCACATAAAATCAAATCCCGTCGGACGAGGCGAAACCTCCGAAGAGAGGGAAGAAAAACAAACAATTAAAATCATATCAAATGGAGACAATTTACAGCTTCAAAGGATGGGTAAAAGCAATCATCGACAATGAAAACGCAGAAGTTCTGTGTCAGTTGGAAGAAAATGGGGTCGGCAATATAGGGAAAAAGACTCTGGTCGAAATGGCGAAAGCGCAATTTGAACACTGGAAAGAGTTTTGTCAACTACTTGACACAGAGAGTAGAATAGCGGTGCATGTTTGTGTATACGGCAATGACATTCTACCCAACGGCTTACTTTGCCGGAAAGAGCACGAATGTGTCTATAGGGACTTCGTTAAAATTGAGCCGCACAGGAAGAATATTAACTTATAAAATTAAAAGACATGAAACAGATTATTTGGTCGAGCGAGGACAGGTTGGATGACAATGCAAGAGAAAGATACCAGGAATTTCAGCGTGAGGTGCAGGATGACAACACTTACATTGTCAGTGATGAAGAATGGGCGGACGAGGTGTACGGCTATTTGGATGACGAACGGCATAACTTGAACAAGCACATTGACGGCGTTATCATGGTGTTTGCCGATTTAGGGCTGTGGTATGGCCGGAGGCAAGGCTACCAAATACTGGGCAGCAATATCGCCGACATATTGCACTCCCAATGTGATGAAGCCGAGTGGTACGGTGACGGCTACAATATTCGGGGACGCATGATTCACCATGACGGAACAAACTATGTTTTGTACCGTATAGCCAAAGACAGGGACGATGCGGAACGCATTGCCGCCAAAATCTACAGTGGGGAAATCGACGAGGAAGGTTTTCGCCGGAGAACCCGTTCACTCTATCCGTATGTCGCCGATGTTTACGGCTGGAAGACCATAAGCCGAAAAAAGACCGCGTGAGAATGACAAACATGGCAATGGATGCCGCAGCCGTCTATGGGATGTGTTGCGGCATATTCCTTTCATTCTGCATGAAAGACCCTTTTGCGGACCGGGCAACCTGTTCTGACTCATCCGGACTAACCTTTATATATCTTTCCCTTTTCTATTATTCTCTGTACACCTCTATAATCCGGACCGTAAGCCGTCTATTGTTTCTGCAAATTTCGATTGCCGCCTGTCAGTCCGCTCAAGGACCTCCTTGTTTGCTGGCGAAAAATCTTCCTCACCGTCTCCGCTGGCGAGCGTATTTTTCGCAGCATCCTTGTTCTTGGACTGGTCGCCAATCCTCGGGCAGAAAAATAAACAGCCTTCCGGTACAGGATTGTATCAGAGGGAAAAAAATCAAACTTAAAATTGAAGCATTATGACATTCAGAGAATTTATGAGCGAGAACGGCTACACGGTACAGACAACCTTTTGGGAAGATTTCACAATAGCCGACCTGTTTGGGCTTTCGGCTATCCGGGACACATACAACCGTGCTTTCAAGGAGTGGAATGAGGACTACAAGTTTCTGACCGAATTGGTATTAGTTCTCAATCACAAGATTTGGCAGCATCACAAGAGCCGTCCCGAAGTTGCAGCACTTTACAATGACCTATGGAAGCAGGCAGACCTATACGCGGTTGAAAATCTGAAAGATGACGAGTTGAATTATTTTTTTGAGGTAACGGATTAAACAGATATTAAAATAGAAAAGATATGACAAAAGAAGAGGTTTTACAGCATGACAAGAAGTTCCGCTATATGCTCCTGTCCCGAATGCAGTCGGATTGCGAGTATTATCTGAACTATGGCAACAGGAACCCAAAACGCCTGTGGGCTGGCGATGAACAGCTGGCTGTACCTTCCGTTACGCTTTCCACTGAAGGCAGTGCGATTGAATTTGCCGTTTCCGGCGGTGTGGTCGATGGCGATGATGGGGCAGTGAACGAGCCGATGCACTGGGTGGTGGTCGTGCGCAAGAACGGCAAGGAGATAGACCGCAAGACACTGACCTTTGAAGACGGCAAGGAGATTGCAACAGATGATTTGAAACTGTATTATAAATAAACAAAGCCCATTAAGGGCTTTGTTTATTTATATATTCATAGAAAGGTATCTCTCTCCAGTATCAGGTAGCAGTACAATTATCCTTTTCCCTTTATAAGAATCGTTTGAGGCAAGTTTAACAGCGGCTGAAACTGCTGCACCGGAAGATATTCCGACAAGAAGCCCCTCTTTTTTCGCCAAACTGTGCATCATATCAAAAGCCTCTTTATCTTTTACCTGAATAATTTTATCTACTGTGTTTGAATCATAGTTATCAGGGACAAATCCGGCACCTATGCCCTGAATACTGTGCTTTCCAGCCTGCCCTCCTGACAAAACGGCTGATGACTCCGGTTCTACTGCTACAATTTTAACATTCGGCTTTAACTCCTTCAGTCTTTTTCCTGTTCCGGTTATTGTTCCTCCTGTACCTACACAAGCAACAAAAACATCGAACACTCCGTCCGAATCCTCCATAATCTCGTTTGCTGTTGTATTGTAGTGAACCATAGGATTGGCTGAGTTAGAAAACTGTTGTAATATAATAGATCCGGGAGTATTCCTTTGCAGTTCTTCTGCCTTATCCAAAGCTCCTTTCATACCGGAAGCGGCTGGTGTCAGAACTACTTCACACCCCAAGAACGCCAATAGTTTCCTGCGTTCAAGACTCATACTTTCAGGCATTGTCAGTATCGTTCTATATCCTTTTAGGGCTGCAATCCAAGCCATACCGATACCGGTATTCCCGCTTGTAGGTTCAATGATTGTACCCCCTTTTTTTAATTTCCCGGAAGTTTCCGCTGCTTCAATCATCGCATAGGCTGCCCTGTCCTTTACACTGCCTCCCGGATTGAAATATTCCACTTTGGCTATGATTTCCGTTCCGTATTCATCTTTATATATATTAGAAAGCCGCACCAATGGAGTCTTGCCTATAAGCTGCAGCAAATTGTCCTTTATATTGCTCATATTTATCAGATTATTTTTTCTGTACTCTTTTTCCGTATGGTTCCACATCTTCTGTTACCCAGAGATTACCCCCGATAACAGCACCCCTGCCGATTGTTATACGCCCCAATATGGTAGCATTTGAATATACCGTCACATTATCCTCCAATATGGGGTGGCGTGGTATTCCCTTTATCGGATTTCCGTTTTCGTCAGTCGGGAAACTTTTTGCACCGAGTGTGACACCCTGATACAGTGTGACGTGATTCCCGATGATACAAGTCTGCCCTATCACGATTCCGGTTCCATGATCTATATTGAAATATTCTCCTATCTCAGCACCCGGATGAATATCTATCCCTGTCTCAAAATGGGCAAGCTCACTGATAATTCTCGGTATGAGCGGTATCTCCATTTTATATAGCTCGTGGGCAATCCTGTGGTTTGAAATGGCTCTGATGGCAGGATAGCAGGATATTATCTCTCCTATACAGGTAGCTGCCGGATCTCCGTCAAAGGCTGCATGAATGTCCGTTGCCAGCACCCTTCTCATTTCGGGAAGGCTCCGTATGAACCTCTCGGCATACTTTCTTGCCGTCTGGCAGCAGGGAGTTCCCTTTATCCTTTCCTTCATATTCTCATTTCCGAAAAGCATACCCGCCTGTATCTGCTGCGTCAGGATATTGCTCAGCTTCTCCAGTGTCACCCCAAGATGAAAAGTGAGTGTCTGGCTGTTTACCGTATGATTTCCATAATATCCCGGAAACAGGACTGCACGGCAAAGTTCTATTATCTCATGTATGGCCTTACCTGAAGGTATCGGGTCTCCTTCTTCATATTTGATGAAAAGTTCAGGGAATGACGAATGATCCGCCAACTTTTCAACAACTTCTCCGATGTATGTAATATGTTCCATGTGATTATATATATTTTAAATCGTAAATATACGTTGGTTTAACCTATAATAAAAAGGATAGGTTATATCCTTTTTATTGTCTGCACTGTCTTTAAAATCCCAAAGCCCTGATCATCTTATGGTTCAGGTGTCTGTTCTTGCCCTTGAACGGATAACAGTGTATATGTATGGCAGGATTGAAGTTCATTTCAATGATCGCATAGTTATCCGGTGTGGCAGGAGCATGAATATCCTGTATCATCATATCCAGCCCGGTAATCTTCACGTTCAGAGCTTTGGCAGCTTCCACAGCAATAGCCTTGTACGAGTCGTCTATATCGTCTGTAAAATCTATGCTGTCTCCTCCCGTACTGATATTGGAGTTCTCACGAAGATAGACCACTTCCCCCTCTTTGGGTACAGTGTTGAAATCCATTCCCTGCTGCTTCAGAAACATTTCCTCCTCACGCCCCTTTCTAATTTTCTCCAAAGGGGTGCGATATCCTTTACCTCTGAGCGGATCTTCATTCTTCCTGTCTATCAGTTGTCCGATATTCAGAACACCGTCACCCGTCACGTTTGCCGGAACACGGTGAAGGATACCTACCACTTCATCATTGATGATGAATATCCTGAACTCCCTTCCCGGTATGAACTTCTCTATAAGCACCGTGTTGTCATGCTCAAAGGCTATCTGCAAGGCTGCCTTGAAGTCCGTTTCATCATAGTTATGCTTCAGTATGGTTATACCCAATCCGAAATTGGTGGACTTAGGCTTGATTACCACAGGTTTCCCTGCATACATACGGTAGTCTGCCATACCTGCCTCCGGTGACGTGTATTCATAACCGCCCGGCACGCTTATTCCGGCACGTTCCAGCACCTTCTTCGTTACCACCTTATTTTCCATCATCAATACAGACACGTATGAGTCCAAAGAGGTCTTGGTTGCCTGCATCACATATTCCTCCTTTTTACCGTCAAACAGACGTATGAAGTTTTCCTTACGGTCAAGTATTTCAAAACCTACCCCTTTAAGTATTGCAGCCTTCAGCAGAAGCTGTGTGGACATTTCCATATCCTCCAGTCCATGAAATCTGTAACCTCCGCTTATGGTGGCTTCCCTATACTGTCTTGCCTTCTCCAGATGGAACGGTACAAACCCCACCCTGTTTATGTTCTCATACAGCACCATGCCTATACGCTTCTCAGGATTCTGTACAAGATACAGATTGTGCTGCATCTCCTGACGGTAGGTTTCATTGTCAAGCACCCCATATTCTGAAAGAATCCTCTCCATATCTTCTAAAATAGAAGTAGCTTTCTGCTGTACAGTGGTCGAGCAGCATTTCAACTCCTTCTTTTCGTCTCTTCCATAGCATGAAGCCATATCCTGATTACAGGTAGCCCTTTGCAGTTCTTCCTCCGTAAGACTTCCGTTCTCCTCCTTCAGCAGAGAATAGACAAGCAGAAGGTGAGAAAAATAAATGGCACTTGCGCATACCCCCGATTTTGTAAACGGGTCAAGATCCACAATTCGTACCTCAATGTAGGAAGGAGAACCATTATCCTTTTCCAGAAACTTGATACGAACCGGAAGATAAAGCTCGTGAGGTCCGTCAATACGGTTTTCCCTTATCAGTTTGTCAATAGACATATTATAGGCTTCAAGTGAGGAATAATCGATGAAGAATTCCTCACGGTTACGATACCCCAACGGACTTGTCCTCAGACTGAGGCTTACCCCACACTTCATGGGCTGCTTTTCTCCCGTTTTAAGCGAAATCACATTCAGGGTTTCTTCCGCAAGCGGAGATTCACCGTACAGCCAGATAAAAAGCCAGCGGTATTTGAGAAAGTTCCTCACCACACGGAAATATACTGTTTCCCTGACCTCCTCCATAGAGCTGCCGCACACACCGCTTTTCAGCAGAACGTCCATCAGTTTTTCCGAGAAAGAGAAATTGAAGTGTATTCCCGAAATAAGCTGCCTTTCCTTTCCGTAGGTTCCGGCAAGTTTCTGACGGTAATACTCCTTGTCCTTGAACTCTCCCGAATAATGTGCAATGGGTATCTCCTGATTCTCCTTCAATACAGGAGGAAGGCTCTGAGGCCAGAGAAGCTCATCGCCGATATTCTCCGTCACCACATCGTGCAGCGTTTCCATAAATCCCAAAGCCTCTCCTACACTTGGCAGCGGCGGAGTTATCATTTCCACCTGACTCTCTGAAAAGTCGGTGGTTATATAAGGGTGCTTCCCCTTGTCGCCAAATACTGCCGGGTGTGGAGTCAGGGCAAGCGTACCGTCCTGATTGACCCTGACATTTTCCTTTTCAAGTCCGAAACACCCCTCTCTAAGCAGATGGCTGTTCTGTTTAAGTATAAAGCAAAAATCCTGTGTATTCATATACTGCTATATTGTATGTTTGATTTTTCAAGTTCCTTTTCCCTTTTTCTATATAATAGATAAAGTACAATGCCCTTTATCACGCTGGTAAGCGATATGCTCCACCAGACACCCTCTATTCCCATTCCCAGACTTTTGCCAAGCAGAAGGGCAAGAGGTATCCTCATTGTGGTGAACACGATGCTCACGGTTGCCGGATATTTGGTAAGCCCCTGTCCGGTATAAGCTCCCGAAGTAAGCGTTTCAAGTGTGGCAAACAGCTGTGAGAAGCCGACTATACGCAGATAGGCACTACCTATTTCTATGGTGGCAGCCTCATTCACGAAAAATGACAGTATGGTTTCCGGGAAAGCTAAAAATATGAATGTGGCAGGAATGGAGATACAATATCCAAGCCTGATACTTGTACGATAGCATTTCCTTATCATATCCGTATTCCTTTCCCCATAATATTGCCCTATAAGTATGGAGGTTGCCTGCATCAGACCGTTCATAAGAAGAAACGAGAGCGACTCTATCTGAAGCCCCAGCTTCTGTGCGGCTATTGCATCTGTTCCCCATATACTTACGATACGCCCGATGGCTATGCCGATAAGCGAGAACAGAATACGCTGCATGGCAGGTGCTGTACCTATTCCAAGTATTTTCCTGAGAAACTTGTGGGGTACTGCTTTTATACTCAAGGTGAGTTCAAGCCTGTGTCTGAGAAGATACACCGCATACATCATGGCACACCCCTGTGAAAGTGCCGTAGCCCATGCCGCACCTTCCACTCCCAGTCCGAAATAAAATATAAACAGAGGGTCAAGAATGATATTGACGATATTCCCGTAAAGTACCGCCCTGAACGAGAATTGTGTCTTTCCGTGTGCGTCTATAATGGCGGTAAACAAAAGGTTCATAAACATGATAAGAACTGTGATACTGCTTATCCTCAGATAGTTCTGAGCCATCGTGTTTACTTCCGGTCTTTCGATATTGAAAAGTGATATAAGAGGCTCCGCCAGCATAAAGACGAACAGGGCATAGAATATCCCCAACACGAATGTACTGCGTATTCCGCACGATATGAAGTGCTGTATCCTGTCCTTCTTTTCAGCCCCTATACTGTGTGATACCGATACCATAGTACCGATGGTTATCACGCTTATCAAAGACCAACCCAATTTGATATAAAATCCGGCCGTTCCGACAGCCGCCACTTCTCCGCTTCCCAATTTCCCGACCCAGAACATATCCGTAATATCGTATGAAATCTGAAGGCAGGATGATAGTATGATAGGGATTGCTATTCTCAGTAGTGATTTTCTTTTTTCTCTTTTTGCCGATGTCTGTTCCATATTTCCAATTTTATATCGTAAAAATACGATACCTTATGCCAATAAAAAAACTCTTAATCAAATCATAAGAGTTCTGAAAACAGTTTCTTTGCCAAAAGCAGGTTTTCACGGTTAATACGATAGCAAACCTTAGGTGGAGCTATCTCGCCGTCTATCAGACCTACATCTTTCAGCACCTTCAAATGCTGTGATATGGTAGACTGTGCGATTGGCAGTTCCGTTGTCAAGTCTCCACAATAACAACAGGCATTGTGGTTAGCCAACAATCTTACGATTGCTATTCGTGCCGGGTGGCTCAGAGCCTTGGCAAAACGTGCTGCCAAAATATCTTTTTCCTCAAATTCTTCTGCTTTACTGAATGCCATAATATTTTCATTTTTTATATCGCAAATATACGATATATTTTTTATCAACCAACCTATTTATATAGATTTTATGTATTTTTTAATGTGCAGATGCACGAAGCCCCCGGAGAGTTACCCCGCCGGAGGCTTTTTTTATAGTTTCTGTGCTATATAGAAACCGTAACTGTAATAATCCTTGTACTTCTTGTAGAAGTCTGCTTCCTGTATATCTCTTTCAACAATAACTCTGGCAACTTCATTGTCGCCGAACTTCTCCATAAAGTCCTTGTGGCTGTCTAATAGGGGGTTGTAATAATTGTCAAGCCAGCAGTCATCAGGAAGTATAAAGTGTCCGAGAACCTTATATCCGGCTTCTTCCAGAGCTTTGATTTTTCCTGCTATTGTGTCCATTTCAGCATACTCTCCGTTCCAGAAGTCTTCCAGTTCTTTCGGGCGACAGTTTGTTATCCATGACAATTCAGAGACTGCAAGTATTCCTCCCGGTTTGAGAAACTCTTTCCAATAGTTGATGCCGTTCTTGAATCCGATATTGTAAACTGCCCCTTCCGACCAGATAATATCGAACTCCTCCTTTTCAAAAGGCAGCTTGTCCATAGATGCAGCCAGTGTCTCAATATGTGCCGTGATATTTTCATTCTTGCTGTCCTCTTTCAGTTTTTCAAGAAACTCCTCAAACAAATCCACTGCAATAATGTTACCTTTCAGCATTTTTGCCAAAGAGATAGTCTGTTCGCCTGTACCACAACCTATGTCTGCTATCTTGTAAGACTTTTCCCTATCTATCTTAGCCAGTGTAACTGCAAGATTTGTAGCGTCTTCACTACCCGGTCCCTGTCTCTTGTTATTACGATGCAGATGCATCATCAATTCCATTTCGTCCATATTTTTGTTCTTTATATTGTTGATAATATAACACGTTATCAATCTGTTAAATTTCAAATGAGGAAGGGCATCAGAAGGTAAATCAATAGAGATTTTGCAAGTTTACCAATACTCGATGGTTCGTTTCTCTGTATATTCTTCTGGAGCAGTATATTCATCGCCGATATAGTTCCCATTGTCATCATACTTATCGTATTCGGTGGTGTAGCTTACCTTTCGCTCTATCCAATTCTTGTGCTTGTCGAACTTGGTATAGGTATAGCGATAAGTGGTGTTACCTTCTTCCAGATGCTCCTGTATCATCGTGGCCGGATATTTGCTGTCACCTTCATAGCTGTATTTCCAAGTGACGTATGCCATGTGCGAAGTGAACTTATGACTGATGATGCGGTTGAGCTTATCAAACATATAGGTTTGGTCAAGCTCCGTGTTGGTATCAGCATCCGGACAAATATCCGTCCGCATACCATCTTTTGATTCGATGTTCACCACATAATCTCCCCATCCTTCCACTTTGTAGGAAGTAGCTGTGACATATTGATAGGCTGCTTCGTCTCCGAACTTGTTCTGCATGGCAATCAGATTGCCCGCCTGGTCAAATTTGAGAGATTCTTCATTGCCGCTTACTGACTTGACCTTACCGGACAACCCATAAATATCCGTCCCTTTATAGCGCAAACTACCCGTTAGAGCAGGCTGACCGTTTTCTTTTGCCGCTTTCATGGAAGCAATCGTCTTATCGTCCCAATAATCAATGCTGCGGACAACTGTCAGGCTGGGAGTCTCACCCGCTTTGACAGCAGAGGAACGATCCTGATTCGATGTAAATCCGTCTCTGAAAGCCTTATAGTAGGTACGCAATGCAGGTATCTCATCGATGTTAGCCGGGAATGTAACGGTAGCCTGTGTCCAGTTTCCTTTCTCATCATATACATAATCATAGGAGACGGTAAACGTCATGTCATCCACCCGCCAGCTATTACCTTTACTTTTATATACACCTCCGCTATATGTCCAAGTAGCCAAGTCTCCGTGTGAGTTATATGCAAAGCTGCTGGTACAAGTCAGTGTTTCGGTTCCCCCGTCAAATTCAATGGGAATCTTCTCTACGACTTGTGTACACAGATGGTCCGTATAGGCATAGGTTATCACCGATTGTCCTGCCTTGTAACTGTCGATGTCTTTCAAGAACATGTTCGTGGTCTTCGGTGTTTCAAAAGACTTCAAATGAGCGAGCGAGTCAAACTGCATCTTATGAAACGTCACGCCCGATTCATTGACCGTGCCATTCTTTTTTTCGGGCAGGATGGACTGCAATACCCCATTACCGTGATAGGCATACAGAAAAGTGGTTGTGTCATAATGTCCCCGCCCGTTCTTGTCGCGACGTATCAACCGACCTGCACTGTCGTATGTGAAGCCGTCATCTTTTTTTCGGCGTTTGTAACGTCCGTCATCTACCGATTTGATTTGGGTCAGGTTGGAATTGCCGTCATATTCATACGAAATGACATCAAATCCGGTTGCCCCTACATTGAAAGAAGTGCGCCGCTGTTCTGACAAACGGCCGTTAGGCAAGAACTCGTATTGCGAGGTGCTCGTCACACCCCATGCTGCATTGTGGTATTCGTAGGTGACCAGCTTCGGAAAGTTGCGCAATCCCATCTTTGCCCAATCCGTAGGATAGTTTACGAAATAAGGCATCAGATGTTCCGCATTCATATCCACTCTTACCGGATCAAAATACACCTGAAGCGGTGTATAAAGCTGGTTGCTTTCATCGCTGCCACAGCTTGCTGCTCCTATCGACAGCAAGCAAGAAAGACCGACAGCTTGTATGGTCTGTAATGCTTTCATGTTCATTTTATGGTCTCTATGATTCTGTTTCATGTTTTTCTTTACAAGGGATTTGCTTACTCACTGGGTAATGAATATTCCATACGGGATAAGTTCCTATTTTATCTTTGCAACACGAGTAGAGATAGCAATTTCCGTGTATCGGACTTTCCGCTCCCAGCAATCCGGAAATATATTCACTTCCCTTCCCGGACAGAACGATTCTGCCTTCATTGATTACCCGATGGAGCGAACAGCCTCCGAAACTGCCGATTATACCTCCTACGCAGGAATATTCAGATGTCAAGTCATTCTTGATTTCGATGTTGCCGGCATTATACAAATCCAGCGGATAGATGCGTTCGTAGTTATGTGGTTGCAGATTGCCGCATACTCCTCCGATTTCAAATGTTGCGGAAGTATTCTGCGTATCCAACCGGATATTTCCCCAATTATGGAGATGTTCTATGTCTGTTTCATTGGTCCAGAACTGTCCGAAAACACCACCGATGCAGTTGTGTTCAGGTTGGGCATCGGCCTTCCACTGCACGGTCAAATTGCCTTTATTCTCAACGCAAACATCCCCCTTGATAAAGACCTTACCATAATTGGTAACCACCCCGATGACTCCACCTATATCGGCATTACTACAAGGATTGACAGTGATATTGCCTTCGTTAACCACCTTGCCACGCAAAGTCACTTCCACTTCGGAGCCGTAACTATTCAGATGTCCGATAAGGCCGCCCAGCCAAAGTGTACAGATGCCCTTATTGTCGGCGAATGATATATCTACCTTGCTGGTACAATTCTCGATACATCCATTCTTGAACTCTCCCGCCAGAGAACCGCCAGACAGGATATAACCGTCTTCTCTCTTTTGAGCGTCGATGGTCATGTCGCCTGCCAATGTCAGGTCTTTGACCACCGTTTCTTTCTCACCACCCATTTCATCAAACAGACCGGCACTAAACGACCCTTGAGAACTCTCTTCAATGACCACCCGTATTCCGTCGAAGGTAATGGTATGTCCGTTGCCGTCGAACTCCCTAACCGGGAATTTAATCGGTGTCCATTCACCGCTAATTTCGATGTCCTTCACCAGTTTAATCCGCACTTCATCCGCTGGAATCTCCTTGCCTGCATCGGTGAGCAGCGTTTGTGCTTCCATGTTTTTATCCTTGATTTCGAACGTTTCGTTCAGGAAACGCAGTTCACTCTCTTTTCCGATTTCAAAGACCTGTTCTGCCTCGTTGAAATGCAAGGCGGTGACTTTCTCTTCACACGATGTCAGCCAAAAAGGCAGACAAGCGACAAGGTAAACCATTCTTTTCATGATGCTGTTCTTTTTACATATCTGCTGCATAATTTTCGCCCTCCATGATAAACATTCCCGACTCTTTCCAGTAATACACCACATAAGGCTCTACTTTCGACATTTCATTGATGTCCTGCGTGGGCATTCCACAAAAATAGGTAAAGACCAGTGCATTACCCTCTATTTTTCCGGCATACGACTCCACGCTTGACATAGGAATGCTTTCACCTTGTGGAGGATACATGGTCGTTTTGACCATAAAAACTTGTTCTCCTTTCTTTTCCAGTGTGAAAGATATTAAGCCGTTGGCATAACTTTTTGTAAAGGCTGATTCTGGGATGGTGTTATCTTTCAAGTAAAAAGCATACTCCGGAGAAATATATCCGATACGTTTATTTTGGGCAGAAAGCTCTACCTTGAACCACCCCTTTTCTTTCCCCAAGAATCTGAAACTTTGTCCACGGTTGGCTTTCATTAAAGGACTACCCGATACAGGGGTGGAACGGACATTGATTTTATCTCCTCCGCTGATGAATACGTAGCCACATTTATCTTTCTGCTTAAACACTACCGGTTCTGAACCGGGCGGCAAGAAGGACAATTCCTTCGTGGTGGGATTGTACTTGAACTCCGCTTTTTGTTTTCCCGTACTGCTTTCTACGGCAACCGAAGCCTCTGTATTATCAATGAGATAGACGTCTACAATACTATAGGTAAGTCCATAACCTCCTTCAAACACATTGTAAGCACCGTAACTACCATCTGTCGGTGTGTTGTACAGGTCTATTTCCAACTGAACTTGGCTGTTGTCTTCCCAATATTCCCATTTACCCACAAAGGGTTTTGTGTCATCTGCTTGTACAGACGCGTGTACACTCAAGAAGCCACAAACAAGGCTTATCAAACTTAGGCATATCAACTTTTTCATTATGCTGTTGCTTTAATGGTTAAAATTAAAGATTAAAAGTGACATATACGGCAGACTGTACCCGTACAGGCTGTCCGTCTTTGACTCCGGGTGTCCATTCCTTCAAGGATTTGACCACTCTTACGGCTTCAGTGTTGAGATTGGCATGAACCTTTTTCACAGCCGTAACATCAGATACCGAGCCGTCTTTCTCCACTATAAAGGAAACAAGCACGTCACCTTGAATCTTCTGCTGTTTGCAGATCATGGGATAACGTATGCTTCGAGCAATATCCGCCAGCAATGCTTGGTTTCCACCGGGGTATTCCGGCTCCTTATCCACCTCGCTGCTTTTGTACACCTTATTGGGGCTTACCTTGGATTGTGTCGGTTCTCGTCTATCTTCTTTCGGAGTGGTTGGCATACCAAATCTTCTTTCGGGAGTATTTTTGTCTGTTTCTTTTTGCTCTTCCAGTTCCTGTTGTAATGTTCTTTGCAACACTTCACTGGAGATAAGAAAACCGTTGAACTTGGAAGGAGCGTACCCGGAGAATGCCGATACCACTTCGAAACTGAATGTTTTTCCCTCCTCGATACGTGGGAAATAATAAGTACCCGCTGTCTTTATCCGATTGCCCGGCATCAGGTAGAACAGGTCTATGGGCAAACTGCGGCTTGTCTTCTGTGCCACTCCCTTTATCTGAAATTTATAGCCGCCATTGGCGCGTCCCGTACAAGTAACGCTGGTAACATGCCAATAACGATCCACTCCGGCATCGCATTTGAACGGCACATTTACCGGATAACTCTTGGGAGGAATGGAAAAACTTGTTTGCGCAAAAGTCGCATGACTCATGAAGAATACCCCTAAGACAATCAGGCATAGTAAAATAGATAATCGCTTCATACGTATATCGTTTTATAGTTTTTAGATTCATCAGAGTTTAAACGTGATAGGCAGAGTGTATTCCACACTTACCGGTTTGCCATCCTGTGTACCGGGAGTCCAACGAGGCATGGACTTCACTACGCGGACAGCTTCCTTATCCAAATAAGGATCTACAGACTTGGTAACACGGATATTTGAGATAGAGCCATCGCTCTTGACTGTAAATTTCACCAGCACTTTGCCTTGTATTTTCTGTTCCTTGCAAACTGTTGGATACTTTAGATTCTTTGATAAAAATTGTACCAATGCGGTGATACCACCGGGAAATTCCGGAGCCACCTCTCTCTTGTTCTGGGAAACTTCTGCCATCGAAGGCAAATCATTGATAGTTCTTGCCTCATTTGCAGCCTGTGTATCCAAACAGTTGCCAATCAGCAGTGCGGATAGTAAACTGCTCAAAATAATTTGTTTTTTCATACAGTTTTATTGTTTAATTATCAATACGTTACATTATCCATTTATTTGCGATAAAATCCGGAACTATCGCGTCCCCATTTGCCGCCAAATTGGTCGGTGTAATCACACTCGCTATAGGGAGAATCTTGTGTAAGATGATATAATGTTCCAGAATCAGTAAAACTCGCTGTTTTCAAACCGCCTGAACTGCTTGATGATGAACCGCTCCAAGACTCCATTGCTCCCTTATGCAAGTCTTTAAAACCGAGGATACCCATAATAAGACCTATCCCGTTGCCTATGCTGAATCCCCATTGGGCCATATCCCACATAGTACCAGATTCTATCCAACCCAGCCAATCAAGAATAAAACCTACTGCCAATCCAATCGCTCCAACAATCAATCCTACAACCAGCATCAATGCGAAGAATTGCAACACAATCTTGATAATGTAGATGGCTATGCCTAAAAACAGTATCCATTTTATCGCCGTAAACCAAGCCGATTCTCCTTCGGAATCAAATAACCAAGAGGTTAAGTCCCACGACTTTTCTCTGGTGGGCGTACCCGCTTCTTCTGTTTCTGTTACGGCTTCCAGATACGATGCACTGACATAACCTTGCCAACCATTATAATTGATATTAGCCCATCCGTTTTCTATAGATACAACATCAATCACGTTATCCTTAGACAATTGCCCTAATAGTTTTCCGTTTTTATTGGCTGAAGCTCGTACATTAAGACCGTTGGGAGCAGTCACTCGATAATGATCTGCAAAAGATTGCGTACATAGGGAAAAATTAAGGATTAGAAATAAGACCCATTTAATAATGTTTCTGCTAACGAACATATTCTTCAGCATACAAATACTTTGCTGGCTATATCTGTTCATCATATATAATTAAGACTCTTGCAGTCCCGTAGAGTCTGCTTGATTAAACCACGAAGCGTGGAACTGCAAATGCCATGTTCTAAGTCGGAGGTCGTAGGAATAACCTTTATTCAGAGTATGGTAATAGCAGCCCACGCTATAGCGTGAGAAACCAATTACGCTTTTCCCTCTGAATAGTCTTGAATTTCCTACGTTCCCGACTTCGAGATAAGCATAACGCTTCTTTCTTTTCTAATATGTCTTGGAAAAGAGTTTCCTCAATCCGGTACAAAGGTAGTGAAATTTCATGAAACAAGACCTTATCTACCGTGATTTTCTTAAAGTTAGAGCTGGATTTTAAATTCGTTCATCCTGACAAACTGCAAGAATGAAAAATCCGGAAATGAAAATAGAAAAATTTTGCAAGGATAGAGAAAATGTTTGAAATGTATGAACCTCTCAGAAGGGCAAATCCTCCTTTTCTTCCTGTGGAAAATCGGCGGGAGGAACAGGTGCACTGTCTGTACCATTGACTTCGTTGTCTGCTCCGGCTGCCGTACTCTCGCGCTTTCGCGGCTCACTGGCAGTTCGCCGGTGGCGGTGGTTCCAACGATCTGCTTTGGGGAAGATGCGAAGATGAACGGGAATGGGCACACCGGTGCGCCTGTGAAGCGGCAAGGGTGATCGGAAAGAAACCGAGGACAGGACGAAAAAGATAACAGCCTATGAATAAAAAATTCGATTTCTCGAAAATAGACGAGGCCCTTCCAACTGCCGAAAAGATGCAGGAGCAAGACTGCATATCAACGCACTGGAAAACAATTATGAAGCTGTACGCATTCTTAGTGCTAATGTGGAAAAGCTCGAAAACAGACTTTCGGAAGTCCTGCCCAAAATGGACGGGGCTGTTTCTTCCCTACGAGGGACAAGCACGTTCACAGTCAGCGAGAAAGACGCTTGAACAGGAAGGAGAGAAAATCTGCCGGAAGATGGTCGACAGGATGGAAAGCCTGTGCCCAAGGCTGGCCGGACGCCTCTCGGTGAATGACCGTGTGTTCGTCTCTGTGACCGCTTTCTGGTGCATGGTAGAGGCAATTATCTCCCTCGCGGCGGCTTTCGTTTGTACCTGCACCGCAAACGCCCGTCCCATACATAACACATTGCTATGGGAAATACTTGGCTGTACAATCGCTTTTCTCGTTGTCTGTGTTGTACTAACCATTTTTATATGTCATAAGTTAAAACTATGAGATTTTATCAATTAAAAGAATATGAGTATGACTACAGTAAAAGTAAAATTCCGCCCGTCGACAGTCGAAGATCGTCCGGGTACTATCGTCTATTTTGTAACTCACCGCCGTGCCGTTAGGCAAATCACAACTGATTATAAAGTATTCCCTCATGAATGGGATGATAAACAGTCAAGACCTATTTTGGTGCCGACAGGCGAACGGACAGCCGTTATTCAGACTATTGCACAAAGAATACGCCGAGATATTAACCGGCTGGACAAAATTATAAACAGCTTAAACTGCAATAAGCGTGAATTTGCTACCGACGAGATAGTAAAGCTGTTTCATGAAACGGAACGGGAAGCATCCTTTTTCGAGTTTATGGAGGAGGTCATTCTTCAACTGGAACGATTGGGAAAAGAACGGACTGCGGAAAATTACACGACAGCCCTTAATAGCTTCAAACGCTTTCGGAACGGGAACGACATCATGCTGAATGAAATTGATTCAGACCTGATGAAGGAATACGAAGCCTATTTGAAATCTCACGGCGTAGCCATGAACACCGTTTCCTTTTATAACCGGATTCTCCGCGCCGTGTATAACCGAGCGGTGGAAAAGGAAATGACCGTGCAACGGTATCCTTTCAAGCATGTCTACACCGGAATAGACAAAACGGTCAAGCGTGCTCTCCCCTTGAAAATTATTAAAAGGATTAAGGAACTGGATCTGCCGCTCAAGTCCTCATTGGATTTTACAAGGGACATGTTTCTGTTTTCATTTTACACACGCGGAATGTCGTTCATCGACATGGCATATCTCAAGAAGAAGGACTTGCAGAACGGCATCCTTTCCTATCGCAGACGAAAGACGGGGCAACAACTGTTCATCAAGTGGGAAAAATCCATGCAGGAGATTATCGACAAATACCCAGCAAATGAAAACAGCTATCTGCTGCCAATCATCAAAACAGACCGGAACGAACGGTTGCAATACAAAAATGCGCTCCGTTTGGTCAACAACAAGCTCAAGGAAATATCCGTATCAATCGGCTTACAATCCAAGCTCACGATGTACGTCAGCAGGCATTCATGGGCCAGTATCGCCAAAAGCCAGAACATTCCCCTTTCGGTCATCAGTGCGGGCATGGGACATGATTCAGAGAATACTACACGGATCTATCTTGCTTCTTTAGATAATTCAATGATAGACAAGGCTAATGAATTAATATTAGGGAAATTATGAATTTAGAATAATCAAGTAAAATACGTTATCTCTTCCTAAGAGGGAGATTTATGTTTGCAAAAGTATGAAAAAGAATACAAATCAAAGTGTTTTTTTTCGAGAAAAATATTTTGTTATGTCTCAAAAACATAAAAATGTTAGGCAGAAATATTATTATTAAATTATAAATCGTTGATTATTATAATATTATACCCATAATCTCCCTCTTAGGAAGAGGTGGATGTTTTTTTAATATGAAATAAAAATATATTTATATGAATAAGATAGCCAATAACCATTCAATTTGGGAGGAAGAGCATTCTGGAAGGAGAAGAGTTTGTATGTTAATGATAACCCATGCCTGTAATCTTAATTGCAGTTACTGTTACGAATCTCACAAACAAAATGCTTATATGCCCGTCGAATTGGCTAAAGAGATTATTTCAAAAGAGGCTTCATTTATTAAAGAAAGTGATAAGTTTGATGAAATTCAAGTAGATTTTATGGGTGGTGAGCCTCTTATGAACTTTACTCTGATCAAAGAGATAGTTGAATGGCTTGAAGGAGGTGGAATAGATGTTCCGTGGATATGTTTTGCTTCGACGAATGGTACTTTAATTGACCACGATATGAAAGAGTGGTTAAAACAACATAAACAATATATGGTACTTGGAGCAAGTTATGATGGTACAAGTAAAATGCAATCTAAAAATAGGGGAACTGACCGTTATGACATAGATTTAGACTTTTTTCACGAATTATGGCCAGCTCAAACTTTTCAAATGACCATTTCTAAAGAAACATTACCATTTCTTGCAGATGGTGTTCTTTCTGTACAACATAAAGGTTACGAAATTAATGCTGCATTAGCTCAAGGTGTCAATTGGTCAATAGAAGATGCAAAACTATACCGGAAACAGTTATGCTTGTTAAAAGATGCATACTTGAAAGATTTACAATTGAAGCCCTTAAACCGGCTTATCAGATATGTAGACGTATTCAATCTTGCCCCTACAGAACGCAGGCAAATTCATGGATGTGGAAGTGGATTAAACATGGTAACTTATGACATTGATGGAAAAAAGTATGGTTGCCATATGTTTACTCCCATAGTTTTGGGAACAGATAAGGCTATTGGTGTTGATGCCGTTGAATGGGAAAAGTCTGATTTAATGGCAGACCCATATTGTGAAACGTGCGTTCTTAGAAGGTTTTGTCCCACTTGTCCCGGTTTCAATTATAAATATCGTGGGCACTTTGCTTCCCGAGATAAACGCTGGTGCCCTTTAGTTCTGGCAGAAGCAATGACTGCTTGTGAATTTCAGATAGAAAGAATCGCTATGATGGATAACTTGTCTGCAGAAGATGCAGAACATGCACAAACTGCAATTAAAGCATACAATGTGCTTAAACATCTTGATTTGGAAAAAAGCGTTAGTCCGTACATAATAGCGTAGGTTCTAAAAAAATAGTTATATCAAATTATTTTTTTTAAGATAAAAGGCTTACAGCCTATTTAAAATCAATTATTAACAAATTTAAATTAGGAGGACTTCATTATGAAAATGAATCTTGAAGCACTTAATGCTTTGGAACAGAAACTTGCTGAATATAGCAAGGTAAATGGTCCGATTGCAGAGCACATGGCTCAGAACTCAAACACTTGTACTGATTGTTATCAGACTGGTGGCGGTGGTTGCAAGGGCACTTGCCGTGGTACTTGTGGTGGTTCTTGCAATGGTCGTTAATTTAAATGACTATAGACCACTATTTAAAAAGGGGCGGAGGAGAAATCCTCCGCTTTTATTAAAACCCTTATGTTTGGAATGACTATGGTTAGGACAATTTTATTATTAGTTTTCGCATGTATATCTATGAGTTCGTACTCACAATCGACAGGCGGCGGGGTGTATGTATTTGAGCGTGCATATGATGCGAATGGGAATGAAACTAAAGATGATGGTGCTCATCCTCAAAAAATTATGGTGACTATAGTTTCCATGTTTGGTTGCAACGCTTCCTATCTTGAATATAACCATATAGTCGGAATGTGGCCGTCTGCATATAGTGCAATGACCTTTAATCATGCAGGAGTAAATAATGGATGGCATATATTCCGATTGGATTTGGGCATGATGGGTACAAATTTTTTGTATGTATATCGTGACTATTCGCGTGTAAGAGTGGCAATGTCCTTTTACAAGGGGAAGTTCTATCAATATCGAAAATTTATAGAAGGAGAAGATATAAATACAATACCGACAAGATAGCTTTTGTGACTATTATTTGTTGGTTTGATTTAAGAATTATGTGAACGTCTGTAAAATACAATAAGATAAAATGAAACGGTCTATACTTCTTTTAATTAGTCATAGTTGCAATCTTACCTGCAAATATTGTTATGAAAGATTTAAGGATTCCAGGAAAATGACTCTTGATAGAGCCATTGAAATTCTTGAAAGAGAGTTTTCCGAGGATGCCGAAGGAATAACAAATGTTGATTTATTGGGAGGTGAACCACTTTCCAATTATTCGATAATACCCCATATTTGCAAATGGATATGGGAACACAATCCCCAAATGCAAATATTCATCCGCACTAACGGAACTCTTTTGTCTGGAGAAATGAAAAATTGGTTTTCACGTCATAATAAATTATTAGGCCTTGGATTGAGTATTGACGGTACGCCCGAAACCAATTATTTCAACCGTGGTGTAAAAGAAGCTGATCTTGATTTCTTCTATCAATATTGGCCAGACGTTCCGGTAAAACTAACCGTATTCCCTCAAAGTGTAGCTTCATTGTTCGATTCTTTGGTTTACCTTTATGGGAGAGGCTTTAATGTGACCGGCGGACTTGCGCAAGGAGTAAAATGGAATAAGGAAGCATGTTCAATATTGAACCGACAAATGGAAAAACTGGTGGATTATTACCTCTCCAATCCGCAAATTTCCCCAATAGAGCCTCTTTTCGCTTTGGGATTTGAACATGCCTTCGAGATACCGACATCCGGACAACCGTCTGAAAAACCGTGTTGGGAAAGACAGATAGTTCATACTTTTGACTGCGAAAAAGAAATGCTTCCGTGTCATATGTTCTCTACCATAGTACAGGGGAAAGAGAAAAGAAGTTCGATTCTGAAAGCAGCAGCCGATCTAAAAGAAGAAAAAATAGATGCTTCATGTAGGGAATGCCCGATTCGGTGGAGTTGCACCAATTGTATGGCAATGAATTATCAACACTTTGGAGATTTCGGTATAAATATCAATAAACAGTATGCGTGCTCAGCACATAAAATAACCGCATATTGGTCCGCTTCACTTCTGGCTTCATTTGCGATAAAGAACCGAATTGACTTCTCTGCGAGTGAAAAAGTTAATGCTGTCAGAAAGGCTATAGATTATTTAAAAATATATGAAAATGGAAAATGGATTTCCTAAAATAAATTTTTCTGATTCAATCAATTCATCATCGATCAAGAGTTTCATTCATACTCTTGAAGATTTGTGTGCCCAACATCCGGAGGCCAAGACTTTAGTTATTAATATTTCTTCTCCGGGAGGTGATGTCGATGTGGCAATTGAAATGTTCCATTTTCTGCGCAATTTAGATTGTGAAATTCAAACGGTAAATACTTCCTATGTAAATTCCGCTGCTGTCCTTATATATTTGGCCGGTGATGTAAGAATCTGCCACTCGGGATCAACCTTTTATATTCATTCCATTTCCAAACGACTCAAAGGCGTTTATGATGTCCAGAGCCTTTTGAGGGAAGCTAAAGAAATCAGTGCGAATACAGATATTGTAACAACTTTGCTTGAACAGCGCACAAAAAAGAGTAGGCGCTATTGGAAAAATCTGATGTCAAAAGGCTGTATTTTGAAAGCTGATCAAGCTGTAAAGTCGGGGCTTGCTTCTATTATCATCAATAATTGACCGCCTATGGTTTCCTCTATAAAATGGCTTTGGGAATATTCCACCGGTTTCAGAATCAGACTACTCATTATTATTCTGCTTAGCATCGGCAGTGTGTGCGCTTCGCTTGCATTTGTGGAATCCACGAAGGTTTTCATTAATGATGCGGTCGAAGGGAAAAACCTTATTGCCATAATGATAGCCATTTTAATAGGGTTAAAGGTTATACAATTGGTTTGCGAACAAGGAGAAATCTATCTTCGCTCCCTGACAAGGGTAAAGTTAGAAAACTCTTTGGAATTAAGGATGTTTTGCGCTTTAAGTGACAGCAAAATACAAGCCAAACAAAGATTTCATTCCGGAGATGAGATATACCGGCTTTCCAGCGATGTCGGGGTGGTGGCAGAGAGTGTGGCGTTTACATTCCCTATATTAGTGTATTCCATCGTGCAATTGATTGCGACTTGGGGATATTTGATAACTATGCAACCTCTTTTAACTATGGCTATCGGTCTTATTGCACCCATTATCGTGTTTGCCGGGTATCATTATACCCGTCTTCTTGTTCCGGTTTCACGAAAGGTACGGCAAGAAGGCAGCAAGGTCAATGAATATATCCAAGAACATCTGCAACATCATGAGCTTATTTCCACGATGTGGCAAAATAAATATGTTCAAGCACAAGTAGGAAACCTCCAGAACTCTTTTTTAGAAACATTAAAATCTCAGATACGCTTTACTATCGGTGCTGATTCTCTTACCGAAGTAGGATTTGCTTCGAGCTATTTAGCCGTGTTTATCTGGGGAATTTATGGAATAAACAATAATACAATATCCTACGGTGAGTTCTTGGTTTTCATTCAGCTTGTAGGACAATTACAACGCCCCATATTCCTTTTTAAAGACCAATATCCTTCTTGGATTACAGCGTTTGCCTCTGTTGAGCGCCTAATGGAAATAACATCGCTTCCCAAAGAAGAGGAATATGACGATAAATGTTTGCTGAAGGGTATTCCCGGTGTTCGTTTTTCCAATGTATCGTTCCGATATTCGGAAGATAAGAGATGGATTTTTAAAGATTTTAATTATGACTTCAAGCCGGGAAGTATCACTGCAATCTTAGGGGAAACAGGTGCAGGCAAAAGCACTCTGATAAAAATGATTCTTGCAATCCTTTCTCCTCAAAGAGGTGAAGTGTATATATATAGCAATACAGCAAAAGAAAAATCCGTTAAAGCAAGCCCCCGCAGCCGTTGCAATTGTGTATATGTTCCTCAAGGCAACAGTATAATAAGCGGAACGATAAGGTATAATCTGCTTTTAGGAAATATGAACGCATCGGAAACTCAGATGAAAGAAGCCCTTTATTCGGCTTCTGCCGAATTTGTTTTCAATGACTTTCCAGACGGATTGGATACCGTAATAGGAGAAAGAGGCTTAGGTATTAGTGAAGGACAGGCACAGAGAATAGCTATTGCACGCGGACTTTTGAGAAGCGGAGGATTACTGCTTTTGGATGAACCGACTTCAGCACTTGACCCTGAAACGGAACGGCTATTCATCGAACGATTAGTAAAAAAATCAATGAATAAAACTGTCATAATCATTACCCATAAGCCTGAAATATGCAAATATGTATCAGATATGGTCACTATTCGCATTCATTGAGTAAAGAGCAGAATATAATGATATATGGAATAAATAATTACTAATTTTAAATATAATAGTAGTATGAACGAAAATATTAGGAAACTATGTGCTGGCGGGATCTTTTGCCTATGGGGGACTGTGACACTCTTTGCACAGGACACTGCACACACCAACTTGGAATTGGATTACGAGACTGATAACCGTACAGTGGCAATACGTGAAGCTACCTATCAGTCGGACAAGACACGTACCATTAAAGGTGTGATTCTCGATGCAAAAACTCAAGAACCTTTAATCGGTGCGAGTGTAATGGATGTGCACAATCAGAAAGGGACTGTAACCGATTTAGAGGGACAGTTCACTTTGGTCGTAAATGAAAATACCAAAAAATTGGAGATCTCATTCATCGGTTACAAGACTTCAAGCATAAAACTCGATAATCGTAATACGCTAAGGATATTATTGGATGAAGACAGCCAATTGTTGGATGAAGTCGTAGTAACCGGTATTCAGACAATTGAAAAGGGACGTGCGACGGGTGCTTATAATATCGTGAACCAAGAGGACATGAAGAATATATATTCGACCAGTCTGAGCGAAAAATTGGAAGGTGCAGTACCGGGACTTTATTTGGATAAAGATAATAATATGACTATCCGAGGATTGAGTACCCTGAATGCGAATACTAAACCTCTTATTGTTGTTGATGGCTTCCCACTGGAAAGTTCCGAGCTAAACCTGAATCCGAACGACATAGCACAAGTTACCGTATTAAAAGATGCTGCATCAGCTTCTATCTGGGGGATTCGTGCAGCCAACGGCGTAATTGTTATCACTACCAAGCGAGGAGATAAAGGACGTGTAAGTGTGAACTATTCCGGTACGCTGACATCCAGTGGTGCTGTGGATTGGGATGACCTACATATCTTGTCTTCTGACCAATATGTGAAAGCAAGGTTTGAAAGCATTCTTGACCAAGGTATAAGCGGCGCAGCATATAACGGATTGAATGAGTTGGAGAAAATCTACAGCCAATACAATCAAGGCAATATAGCCTTGGATAATGCATGGTCGCAAGTGAATGAACTGGGCAGATTTAACAATGCCAAACAGATAACAGATAATTTTTATCGCCACGCATTTACCCAGCAACACAATGTTTCTTTATCAACAGGAGGTGAACGCTCGTCTACTTATTTGTCTTTCAGCTACGACCAAAGCAAGACACATGAAGTGGGTAATGAGTATAATAAATTCAATTTATTGGTGAACAATGACTTCAAATTGCATCGAACATTCACTGTAGCTGTCGGTTTAAGAGGAACTTATCGCAATTCCAAAAACAACAGTATAGATATGACTGGTTATGAACCGTGGCAACGCATCTTAAATGATGATGGCTCTTATTACAATGAGTACAATGGCGTATCAGAGGAATGGGCTTCGGATTGTCTGGCTTTAGGTATGCGTGATTGGCATAAGAATACACTTGAAATGATGCGGATGAATGATAACCGTACCAAAGATTATAACTTGTCTACCACACTAAAGCTGAATTGGACTCCGATTGAGGGGGTGGAAATCAGTTCGCAAGGTAGTTACGAGTTCGGTCATACACAGGGAACACAATTCTATTCGGAGGAACATTATACAACTCGTGACTTAATAAATAGATTTACGGAAGTTGAAGTTGTAGATGGACATCCTGTCGCCATTCTCGAAAACCATCTGCCTACCAGTGGAGGTATTAAGAACCTAAACGATATCCATCTTTATTCTTATTCAATTCGTAATATGATTTCATACACTGACTCATTCAAAGATTTTAATTATAAAGTAATGGCAGGTAATGAAATATATTCGTTGGAAGGAAATAATTATTCTAATTGGTTGTGGGGCTTTGATCCGGATTTGCTGACTTCACAAAGTATCAATCTGGCTGCACTTCAAAGTGGAATTTACGGATATAATGGACGCACTCAGAATTTGGACGAAAGCTATTCTCCCACTTATGCCGAAACTTTGGAACGATACGTTTCCTATTTTGGAACAGTAAATGTTGGCTACAAAAATAAATACGATGTATTTGCCAGCGTTCGTCTCGACCAAACAAATCTACTGACCAATGCCAGCAAGTTCCGTAATAATCCGTCTTGGTCTGTCGGTGGAAAATGGGATATTCATAAAGAACAATTCTTTAAAGCAGACTTTGTAAATGCATTGTCATTACGTGTGTCTTACGGTCTGACTGGAAATATCGACAAAAGTACAGGTCCTGATATTGTTGCGGAAGCCTTGTCAGATTATTCTATTCCGTCTTTGAATTATTTAATGGTTACCAATCCAGCCAATCCACAGTTAGGCTGGGAGAAAACTTACAGTTGGAATGCAGGTGCTGATTATATGTTGTTTAATAACCGCATTTCAGGTAGTGTAGATTTCTATCATAAACTTTCCAAGGGCTTGTTAGCGGATGTTGACATTGATCCTACTACCGGTTGGAGTAAGATTTTCAAAAACTCGGCTACCGTCCGAAACGTGGGTTTTGATCTGGCATTAAATGCAAGAATCTTGACTGCAACTCCTGTAAAATGGGATATGACCTTAAACTTGTCATACAATAAAAACTGTGTGACAGAAATGAACTATGCTCCCAGCCGTAGAGGAGCTTCCAAAGGTAATCCGATGAAAGGACAGCCAATCGGATACATCGCAGTTCATCGCTATGGTGGATTAGACGAAAACGGAGAACCTACATTCATGAAAAAAGGGGATAATACCAAATATTCTTATACGGAATTAAACTCGCTCGCACTTGAAGACTTGGAGTTTGTCGGTACAACCAATCCTCCTGTTTTTGGTAGCCTTTCCAGTAACCTTACATATAAGGACTTTACTTTAAGTTTTATGATAACGTATAAATTCGGGAATAAAATGCGGTTACCCGTTCCTTCTTCTTCCACTACTGGATTATATAGTGAATGGTTTGGAGAAGAATTTCGCTGGGTGGAAGGAAGCGACAATTCAAATAAATGGGTTCCGAAGCTCTATACTGCCGGATGGGCGCCGACCAACCGTGACGATTGCTTATTATTCAGTGATAAGATGATTGACAAAGGTGACGCCATCTATTTCAAAAGTATCAGCCTGACTTATAATGCCACTCGCCTATTGAATTGTATCGGGTTAAGAGGTGGTTCCATCAGTATAGGCGGGGAAAATTTGGGATTCTGGGCAGCCAACAGATACCATCTTGATCCAGACCAATTGATTAGCGGTATAAACTCGTGGGAGAATAGTTGTGGACTCGGAAAAAGCCCCCGTCTCGTTGTAGGATTGAACATAAATTTTTAAATTATAGAGCGTTATGAAAAAATATATATTACTACTCATTACATTATTTAGTTTGAGTGCTTGTCAGGACTTTTTGGATGAAACTCCTAAAGGCACACTTATTCCCAAAACTGTGAATGATTTCGGGATGATATTGGATAACTACAGCTATGACAATTATATAGCTTACGGGCAGTCCCTAACAATGATAATGTCAGATGACTTCACAATCCCTGACGACAAGGCATACAAATTCGCTTCTTGGGGAATAAATGCTTATAGCTGGGCAGACCACCTATTCAGCGTGAGCGACGATGAAGACTGTTATACTAACTTCTATCATGTAATTTACCTATGCAATTACATCTTGAATAATTTGGACGATGCCTCTGACGGTGCAGAATTTACCCGGTCATACGTTGAAGGTGCAGCCAGATTTCATCGCGCCTTTGCCTACTTCAATTTGGTAAATCTATATGCTAAGCATTATGATAAGAATACGGCTGATACAGATTTAGGAGTACCTTTGATGTTGGAAGCAGACCCCAATCTAACAACAGGAAGAGCAACGGTACAACAAATTTACGACCAGATTTTCACCGACCTCAATAAAGCAAAAGATTTGCTTACCGAAGAAAAACCAAAATATCCTTTTCGTCCTGGACAGACAGCTGTATATGCCTTGTTAGCCCGAATTTATTTGTACCAAGGTGACTATAAACTCTGTATGGAAGCAGCCCGTACTGCACGGGAACAATGGAGTAAACCATACGATTATAATGGGTATGAGTTGGAAGATGTCAATCCGGATTTCGGTATTAAAGGATATCCTTCTAACCGTTGGGAGGAAGCCGATATTATATGCTATAAAGGAGAGGGATATGGACCCAATGAGGAAGGCGATTATAATTTATCAGAAGACTTGATCTCCCTGTTTGACAAAGAAACCGATTTGCGCTGGAAACTGTTTATTACTTCTTATCCTTTTTTCTCGGGTGATGATTCTCAAGGAGATACCCCCAGAACTGCTTTCTCATTTCCCAATAATCGCGGACTCAATGTCGGTGAACTCTATTTGACGGAAGCAGAAGCCTGCGCACGTGAGAACGAAATAGATGATGCACTCTATCTTCTAAATGAAGTAGCGAGAAATCGCCATGTGGCTGGAACCTATCAAGATGAAACAGAAAGAGACCCGGACAAATTGCTGGAGCTGATATTGGATGAACGCCGCAGAGAATGTATTTGCAAAGGTACTCGCTGGTTTGATTTGAAGCGTCTGAACAAAGACCCACGTTTCGCTAAAACTATCACACATACGCTTTATGGCGAAACTTATACACTGACACCGGATGACAACCATTATGTGCTGCCTATACCTTTGATTGTGATTAGTCAAAATCCGCAGATCGAACAAAATCCGAGATGAATCGCACTAAGTTTCATTGACAGGACGCAATTGGGTGATTTTAATTTTTTCTATAGAATTGCTATAATATTACACGAATCGGCCTGCCTATCTATTTTTATGTGGTAATGGACATGGACTATTAATTCAAATTCATGATTATGTTTATGATGAATAAAAACATTGTAACAAACTTGCAATATCACCGTGTTCTTGTAATGTGGAAAATGATATTATTAGCATTGCTATTATTGACGGTATCGTGCAAATCGCAAAAGACTATTACAAGAAATATTGCTTCACAAACAATTATATGTGGAAAATGTCAAGGTTCAGGAGAAGAAAGATTCTGTCCCAAGTGTGCCGGTACAGGACAAGTTATTCCAAACTCCAAAAGAGGTCCAGACTGGGCTGTTGGAATCTGTCCCATATGTCATGGTAGTGGACGAGCATTTGTTCGTCCTTGTGAGTTATGTAATGGAACAGGAGAAATTTCAATAGCTAATACCTCTCCCAAATAGTAAGTCCACTTTTCATAACGAAAGATAAAAATAGGTAATGATTTTGTCTCTCGTATTTCTAATTTGAATTAGACTATAGATGAAAAACTCTGCAAGGATAGAAAAAATGTTTGATAGTATAAACACTTGAAGAAAGAACGAAACTAAAAAAAACAAAAATGTAGTATCTACTAATTTAGTAAGAATAAGTTTCCTACTTTACTATGATTAGTAAATACTACATTTAGTATCATCTTGTTTTCAGACGATTGCTATCTTATCAGAAGGGCAAATCCTCCTTTTCGTCCTGCGGGAAATCTGCAGGAGGGACGGGTGCGCCGTCTGTTCCGCTTACTGCATTGTCCTCTCCGGCTGCCGCGCCTTCCCGCCTTCCGGTATTGATAAAGGCAAGGCTCTCTGCCGTAATGGAGAGCTGTATCTGGCTCTCGCCGTTCTTGTCTTTCCACAGGGAAGATGACAGCGTGCCGTCAACAAGTATGAGTCTCCCTTTCGTCAGATATTCGGACAAGCGGATATGGTTGTCCTTGTTGCTGCGTACCCTTATCCAAGTGGTGATGTTTTGCCCCTTTGAATAATCGTCAACGGCTATGTCCATAGCCATGAATGAGCCGTGTGCTCCTGAAATTACTTGGCAGTCTTTGCCGATGCGTCCGATAGTGTGAACATGTAACATAATAGAAAATTGTTTGTGGCAAGGTGGTTGGTCCTGCCGTTACCTAACTGTTTATTTTTTCCCTCTTTTCGGTTCCTTTCTCTGCCTGAACCGTTCCGGGATTTTATAGATGCGGTACCCGGCTGCCGGTACAGCTTCATACGACGGCTTTTCTTGCCAATTACTCTTCGTAGAAGGAAGAATTTGCAAGAAATACACTTCAAGCCGCCGGATCAAGCGCGGCAGCCTACCTTTGCATCTGAAAAATCGGACGGCGACGGCAGAGAGGAGACCGTAGAGGTTATACATATAATTGATGATATAAAGGGAAGTGGGCTTCGCCCAAGTATAAGAGCAGAGAAAAAGAGAGAGGTATAAAAGGAAACCGCCAACGGAGTTGCGGTAATTTACAAACGGGTATCGTGCCTTTCACCGACGATGTTGTCATAGGCACGATACCTTATCATAGCTTATTTTGTCAGAACCGGTATCTCAAAGGGAGGAATGCAGCAAATCGCCCATCCTTTGTTCCGGCAAAGCACAAAATCCTCTGACGATAGTATCTCCGTTTACGCTTTCAAGTCTGGCGAACATTTGCAATGCGTCAAATCCTCTGTCGAACTGTTCCATGATGACAGCGGGGGCAAAATGGATAATCCCGTGAGAATAGTTTTTCGATGTACCAATCCACCCGCGTAAATAATCATCGAAACGCCCATCCGCTTTTGACGCATAGAACTCTTGTGAATGGGAACTGCAAATGCTTTTGCCGTATATTTCGTCTCCCAATATTAAAGTTCCCGTTTGCGGGTTGTACATAAAACGCCGATTGGTTATTTGAAGAATGTCTATGATTTCCCATTTTGTGTTGATAACCATCAGGATTTTTTCAACTTGCCTTTTCATGCGTTTGCCTGTTTTGCAATTTTTCTTGTCCATCACTTGTCTTTTATGCCGTGAAACATCTGCTTTTTTACCCTTTTTTCGATTCTTCTCTCTGTCTGAACCGTTCCGGGATTTTACAGATGCGGAACACGGCTGCCGACAGGGCTTCATACGGCGGGTTTCCCGGCCAATTACTCTTTTGGAAAAAGGAAGAATTTGCGGGGAATACACTTCAAACCGCCGGATCAAGCATGACAGCCGACCTTTGCATCTGGGAAACCGGACGGCACCGGCAGAGAGGAGACAGGAACAGGCCGGTAAATATGATGGTAAAAAGGGAGTACGGCTTTGCCGGTATAAATGCAGGGGAAACGAAGTAGAAAAGGGTCCGGCTTGGGCGGGTCAGGCAAGGGTCTGCCGGGGCAAACATGAAAGGGATTCTCCTTATCCGCGCTCCACGCCTGAATTTCGACCGGGCGGAATGAAAGCGCGGAGCGAATAAGAAGTATCGCCGTTTGCCCTTGACGTGGCAGGTCACAAGGGAAAGATACGGAACAGAGGCGGAAAGTCCGAAACCAGCGGCATAAAGACCGGTCGGGCTGTGGAATACCGTGTTGTTTCGACAGGTCGAAGCTCCGGCATGGAACGGCACGATCCGGGCTGCCGCCGGTTTTGAACGGCCTCCCGTACCTTTCCCTGACGACTTGTTACGGCACAGACTTTCCACTGGTTCACGGGGTTGGGAGAGCCGGCGTATAATAGGGAAACAACCTGAAGGTAAAGAAGGAGTAATCGTACTATAAAAGGTATCGGTTGCCCCGCAATCCGTCCGGAGGGCTTTCGCCCATCGGACAGACCACAGAGGTTATCGGCTTATAGTTTGGGCTTGTTCTTCGGGAGAATGGGGCAAGAGAGTATTATTCTGTAAAATGGCCCCAGCTCGGTCTTTACCGGGTCTTTCGATACCAAGAATGTCGCACTCTCCTTGACTTTCGCTATATCCAAAATGGTCTTACAGATGTACTTATTCCTCAAACGTGTTCCTCCCCTGTTGAACTGCAGAGGGAAACCTCGCTTGTCAGTGGTTTTGTGCAGAAACCACTCTTTCGGGTTGTTTTCATCACAGCCAAACTCCAGTCGGTCGTTCATCGTGATATTCATTTCTTTTGCCAATTTGGTGGATAGATACATGTTGCCGGTAACGCTGTTGAACCTTATGCTCCTTTTGCCTACACGGTTTTCTCTTGTCCGGCAATTCTCGACGTTGTAAATTACAAATTTCATTTTCTTGAATTATTTACGGGTTATACAAATTACATGTTTACGTGGGCGTACCTTTTGGAAAATCCTTCGTGATTGCGGATAGTGTCGGTTATATCGCTTATTCTCCGGTGTATCGCACTTGCGGAAATGCCTGCATAGGCGGAAAGGTGTCTGTATGAACATTTCGCCTCGTACTCTTTCAGCCTGAAAAGCTCGTAGTCCGTTTGGGGATATTTCTTCTTCACAAACAGCAGTATGTCATACACCAGCTTGTCGGAAGCTGCCAGCACCTCGACGGACGGTGTTTCTTCTTCCTGCATGAGCAAAAAGAAATGTTCGTTGTCGGGGAAACAGTAACAACTATCCTTGTGAATACATTTCAGTTTGCACTTCTTGTACACGCCGAAAAAATAAGGCTCGAAGCTCTCGACAGGTATTTCCGAAATCACGACTTCCCGTTTCATCGCCAAATAGGCGTCGTGAAAGGCGTCCTCGTGCAAGTAACGTCCGAATATGTTACGCAATCTCTGATAGTTGTAAACGAACCAGTTGTCAAAAAGCGAATTTCTTTTCATGTTTCAATTTGTTTTTAAGTTTTTTTTCCCTCCGGTTCGAGCGATTACCGGAAAGTTCGATTCTTTTTTCTGCCTCGTCTTTGCATCACGGGGTTTGCGGCAAGGATTCCATGAAAAATACGCTTGGAATGGAATGAGAAGGAAGATTTTTCATCAGGAAAATCGAAGATGGGCCTTGAGGCAAAGTTTTGAGATGCAATCAACTTTGCGGAAAAAAGTGTCGGGCTTTACGGTCGTCGGTTCGTGATGGCATCTCAATCTACAAGAGGAGGAAGCGGAAGCCTGTCTATAAAAGACAAGGTGTACGGTATAAAAGGAGTGGTTGGAGGTACAAGGGGGAAGATTCCGTTATAACCGGGTATGGCCGTCGGCAGACCGGAAGGTGAAAAAATCCCCCTGTCCGGTCGTTGTAACCGAACAGAGGGAAAAGGTTAAATCTATGAATTACGGTCAGGCCGCTTTGTCGTTGGCCTCGTGTTCGGAAAGGACGGGCTGTGTGCGTTCCGCCTCTTTCATGCTTTCGTCGATACGGTGCTGTAAAGCGTTGCACTCCTGCTTGAGCCTTGCCAACTCGTCCGCCTTGCTCCACTTGCGGGCGATGATTCCCTGCAAAGCGGGTATCTCGCTCTCCAGCTTGGCTATCTTCTGCCGTTGTTCCTCAATCATGCCGGGCAGCTTGGCGAGGGCGGCTTGCGGGTATCGGGAGGATTCCACGAAGCCCAGAGGCAATGCTCCCGATATGCCGCAACGGTATTTCAACCCGCTTACACCCTCGACGAGGAACGTGTTGCGGTAGAATGTACCGCCCATGTCATATTCACTGTACACCGACAGGTTCAATCCGGCATACGTGCCTATCGTACCGATTGCGCCGTTGCGGTAAGTCTTGGCAATGCGGTGCAGTTCCCGTCCGGTCTCTTCCGCCGTGGCCTGCGACAGGTTCAACAGCCGGGTTGTCCGGTCTCCCGTGTACGAGGTGATGTATTCCCAGTCCTGCGTCATATGTGCCGTCGCATTTTCGGCCTTTGCCATGTCTTCCCGGTTGGCGGCAATCTTGCGCTCGGCCCTGATACGGTCTTTCTTGAAAATGGCCTGTTCCTTTTCGAGCTGCATAATCTTGTTGTCGAGTTTCGTTTTCTCCAACAGGTCTGTATTTCCCGACAAGAGAGCCACGAACTCGGCGAAGTTCATGCCGTTGTCCTCGTCCATAGCGTCCTCGTCGATACGGCGCACGGCAATCGTGCCGTTGTTAATCTGGTTGATGAACATCTGTTTGTTCTTCAACAGGTTGAACTTGTAAGCGTCGAGCGTCTTTTCCGTACCGTAAATTACCACGTCCACGGTATTGTTTCCCCAGAGCTTGACGGTGTTGCCTTTGCGTACCGCCCTGCCGTTACGCTGCTCCATGTCGGCGGGGCGCCAGGGTATCTCCAAATGATGCACCGCCACGGCCCTCTCTTGGGCGTTTACTCCCGTTCCCAACATCGAGGTAGAGCCGAACAGCACCCGTACCCTGCCGCTATTCATGTCCGCAAAAAGTTTCTTTCTCGCCCGTTCGGTCTTGGCGCACTGGATAAACTGGATTTCGTCGGCGGGAATCCCCATTGCCACCAGCTTGTCCTTGATGTCGCTATAGATGTTCCACTCGTTCGGCTTGTAAGTGGAAAGGTCGCTGAAGACGAACTGCGTGCCCCGGTTGGCGGTCGAACGCAGGTAGTAGTCGTAGATTGTCCGTGCGCAGATAGAAGCCTTGTTGTTCCCGTCGTTGCTGAACTTGTCGCCCAGCAAGCGCATATCGAGAGACATCTTGCGTGCCACGTTGGTAGCGACAAGCATTTTCGCCTTGTTGAGATTGTCCGGTCGCGGAATATCCAGCCCCAAGTCTTCCCACTGCCCGCTGTGTGCAAAGGCGACGAGCCGTCCGATCATTTCTTCTTGCTGGATAGTGGGCGCATGGGAAAGGAAACGCACGTTTTTCTCCGGTACGTCGAGGTTTATCATATCGGCGGTACGATAGTCGGTAATCTCCCGCAGGAACATCGCCAGCTCCGGCACTTTGATGTAAGTGCGGAAACGCTCTTTGCGCTTTATCGTGCCCGTTACGTTCAGCTCGTAGTCGGCGGTCTTTTTCGTGAAGATAGCCGCCCAAGCGTCGAAACAGCTTACTTGTTGCCGTTTGAGTTCCCTTGGACGCAGGTATTTGAACATCACGTACAGTTCGGTCAGCGCATTGACGACCACCGTACCCGACAGGAACGTAGCCCCCAAATCCTTTCCCGTGCGGCGTTGAATATCCCGAATGGCAAACAAAAGGTTCATCGCCCTTTGCGAGCCTTGCGCATTGCCGATACCCGCTACTCTCGTGTGGCGTGTCTGGAACATCAAATTTTTATAGCAGTGGCATTCGTCCACGAAAATGTGGTCTATGCCCATCGAACGGAAATTGACGGCATCGTCTTTCCGGCGGTCTATCTTCATCTGCAATTCGGCGAGCTTGGCTTCAAGGTTCTGTTTCCGGATTTCCAGTCCTTTCTGCATCCTGCCGCTCCGGTAACGCATGGTGGATTGCTCCAACACTTCGAGGCTGCGTTCCACATCGGCCAGTTCTTCCGAGAATATGTCGTACATGGTTTCTTCGGATTGAGGAATCTTGCTAAACTGGTCGTGTGTCAGGATAATGCAATCCCAGTTGTTGTTCTTGATTTTCGAGAACACCTCTTTGCGGTTGGCGGGGGTGAAATCCTCCTTGCCCGGATAGAGCACCTTGGCCGTGGGGTATGCCTTCCGGAACGTGTCGGCAATCTCGTGCACATTGGCTTTCAGCCCGATAATGAGAGGCTTCTGCACCAGTCCGAGACGTTTCATTTCGTATGCGGCCACGCACATAATCATCGTCTTGCCCGTGCCGACCTCGTGCCAGCAGATACCGCCACCGTTCTGCTTAATCATCCAGATAGCGTCTTTCTGCGAGGGATAAAGTTCTTTGTACGGGAACTGCTCGAAAGAAAGTCCGGGGAATGTCTGCGCCGATCCATCGTAGTGCAGACGCACGTAACAGTTGAAACGCTCGTTGTATGTCCTTACCAGTTCGTCCCGGACTTCCAAAGGCTCATCGTCGAGCCACCGGTTGAAACGGTTTCTGATTTCCTGTATCTTGGTGGCGGCCTCCTGCATGGCTTCCTCGTCCGGCACACGTACTTTGCTGCCGTTCCGGTATTCCTCCTTCGTTATTTCAGGTACGGTATCGTGCAGGGCGTGTACAAACAAGTCCTCGCCGTTGTAATTGCGCACGGAATAGGTATTGTATGCCACGGGCGAATATCCTTGCAGCCGAATAAGGTAGGTATCGTTCACATCGAAATACATCACGTCTGCGCCCACCCCGAAGAGGTCGGAGGCGAAATCGGCGTACAGTTCCGTACTTATCCACCGCTCGCCCATGTTGATGTCGAGTTCTTCGTAAGGAATCGGTTCGGGTATGGCATCCTCCAGTGCCTTTGCGGACGCTTCGACCCATTCTTTCTCCTTACCTACAAGGTTCGGGAGAAAAGAAAGCGTCTCTTCCTGCTTGGCGATGATGTTTCCGGAGAGGAACTTTCCTTTGTGCTCCCATTCCCCACTGGCCGGATTGTAGAAGATTTCCCCTTGCAGGGCTTCGATGATTTCTTCTTCGTCCTTGCCTGCAGCCTGTGCGATGTACCCCATATCGACCTTGCCGTAAAAATTCAGACTGCTTGCCAGAGCTTCTATCGGCGTGAGTGTTTCCGTACCGTCTATCTTCTTGAAAGCGACGGGTTCACGCATGATGTCCGCCTTGAAGATGTCCTTGCCGACCTGCATTTCTATCGTGAATACCTCCGTGCCGAGGCTGTCGAGCATAATAAACTCCTTGTTGTCGTTGTCGTGGAAAAATCCCCACTTGGCAACAAAAGCGTCGTATAGGGCGTTGAGCTGTTTACGCAGTTCCGGGTACTCTTTTTGTTCTTCCCATTCCCTGCCGGACAGCTCGAAATACGCCTTGCGTATGGGAAAATAATCGGCGGCCCTGTCCGTGTTTACCTTGCCCTCGTCCACCGGCACGAAATCAACGGCTGTCTCCGTGTAACGGCTCGACTTGCGAAACCAGAGCGTACCTACTTGCCCCTCGAAAACGACCATTGCGCCGTTCTTCACCCATGTTTCCATGTTCTCCGTGTAGGCACGTATGCCTTTGACCGTCTGCGGCTCGCCGAAAAGAGACATCTGCACGGGGGCGTTGTCTTGGCCGTGATTGGCAAAAAGAGCCTTGCGGAAATAGCGGTCGAAGTCGTATTTGAGCAGTGCGGAAAGGTATTGGCACATGGCGTTTTCGTCGCCTAACCACTGGTATTTGCGGACGTACTTGCCGAACTGGTTCAACGCAATGCGGCTGTCCGTGGCAAGGGCTGTCTTTGGGAGGGTAAAGAGTTTATTCGCATAGTCGGTCAGCGTTCCCGCCATGTCGGCCTTTTCCTTGGAGACCTGCAAAAACATCTTTTCCCGTAACGAGAGTGTTGCTTTGCGGCTGTGTTTCTGGAATATCAAGAGGTCGCTTCCTACCTCTATGCCGCTTGTCTGCATGAAAAGGGTATCGGGCAGCCGTAAGGCCGTTATAAGGTCGGCATGATTGACGAGGTATTCGCGCACGAACTTGTTGCCCGGCGTGTCGGCAATTCCTCTCGGCGCAACGAACGCCAGCAGGCCGCCCTCGTTCAACAGTTCCATTGCCTTGACAAAAAAGTAGTTGTGTATGGTCTTGGCAGACTGTTCGTATATGCCGCCTTTCTTCCACATTTCCGCGTCGAATACCCGGAAATTGCCGAACGGGATATTTGAGGCGATAACATCGAAGCTCCCATGCTCCAGATGCTGGTCGGCTATCGTCTCGAAGCCTGCCGTTACCGTGGTCACCTCGTCATACAGAAGCGACAGGATAAGCCCCGTAAGACAATCTTTTTCAAAAGCGTAGCTGCGAGTGCCGGGCATGGCGACGGGCAGAAAGCCACCGATTCCCGCACTGGGTTCGAGAAAGGTGCTCATTTGCAGGCCGTTGTCCTTGAATGTGGCGTGTATCTGCCGGGTTACTGCGTCCACGAGGAATTTCGGTGTGTAAAAAGCGGTCAGGACGGAGGATTTTATACTGTCGATAACGGCTTGCCGCATGGCGTCGTCATAATAGGGATATGCGCCTATCAAGTCCTGCAGCTTGCGGATAGGCTCGGCCACATCATCGCTGACGGTATGCTCCGTTCCTATATTCAATACATCTTTAATCCCCCCGAAACCGGAATATCGGGATAATACCTCTTTCTCTTCGTCGGTGGCTTGTCGGTCGTCGATACGGATTTTCATTGCCGTTGCAATGGCTTCCACGTTTGCCACCAGTGATTTCAATTTGTTGTAACTCATAATTTAACCTTGTTTTTGTTTCCCTTTGTTCGGCCTGTTTGCGGCCTCCGGGATTATTTTTCTGCCTCTTGAAGGTGGCAGGGACAATCGGACAAGGCTGAAGCGAAAAAATACGCTCGACAACGGAGAGGAAGATTTTTGCGCCTCACTCGCGGCGCAGCCGGCATTGGCAAGATTGGAACTGCCGGATACCTTTGCGGAAAAATAATACCCCGCAGGCCGCTGCAAGGCTGGGCACGGAAACCGACAGCTAAAAGAGGGAGGAAGTAAAATACGTACAAGGGAGAAAGAACGGAACGGGTATATAAAAGGGAAGGTCGTTATAACAGGCATCATGCCGTCGGCAGACCGAAATGCAAAATCCGTATCGAGCCTTTACCCGATACGGATTATCTTCATCGTACAATCAATCAGTCGATGTCGTAGCCTATCATGTATTCATCATTGATAAGCAAATAGTAGTAACCGTTACCGCAATTACGGAACTCCTTGCTGAAGCCGGCTGCCATATCCCCGTTCTCGCGCGGTTCGCACCACAGCGTGCCGTCATAGCCACAGAAGTCAAAGCGATAAGTAGAAAACTTCTTCTTGTCTTTCATAGCTTGCCGGAAAAGGCTCATATTTCCTGTTCCACAATATTTTTCGATTGTGGAAAGCCGGATACACTGACCGTCTATGCGTGTGCCCGTCGTAATGCGGTTCTCGTAAAGGGATTTTTCCAAATCGGCCTTGGCGATTTTGCGCAGCCAGTCGTTCGTATGCGTGGCAAGCCGGGCAAGTTTCTGGTATTTCAAAATTAGTTTTCTGTCCGTGTCCACTGCCTGCTCCTGCCTTTGGGACGGGTAGTATATCTTCTCGATACTCGCCCAATTCGTAAAAATATAGCCTCTTTTCCGTTTTCCCGGTGCGACAATGCCGATGACATTTTCGTTACGGTTGATAAACAAACGCCTGCGTTTCCCCTCAATCTTTACATATAATGACGGAGGGTTTTGCTCGTTGCGGAGATAGGCTTCCGCCGGGTGAATAGTAACTGTTTCCATATCTGTAAATCATTAAATTTTGTTCTTCTCTTTGTTGATTTTTTGGGGCTACGGTTCAGGGCTTCGGGATTTCTCCCGTCCTTTGCAGTACCCCGTCCCGGTAGAACTCGATGTGTCCGGACTTGAAACCCATCTCGCCGAGGGCTATATACTTGATATAGTTCCGGTACTCGTTTCCTGAAAGGTTCTTTCCGCATAGGTTATTGAAAAACATCGGGATAGAAAACCCGTCCTCGCTTTTCAATACGGTCTTACCGTCTTGTCTGATTTCGTCTGTCATAACTGTTTTGTTTTAATCGGTTGAACACTGAAAGCTGTTTTTTCTTTCCCTGCTTTCGTTTGGCCGTGCAGGTCTGTTTTTCGGCTTTTTAAGGCAGAGAAAGGATAAAGCACCAGCATAATGAGCCAAACCCGGATAGAAAACCGACCATGTAATCGTCTGTTTTCGTCATCCGAATGAAATGCGGTTTGGTGTTTATGCGCTTTGTCCTATATTCGCCGACGAAAAGAGAAAGGCAGATCTGCCGGAAAAGGAAATAAGGACAGAACGGGATAACATGAGTAAAACCGGGATTCGGAGGTTGTGCTAATCGAAAAACATGTCATCAAGTGATATTTTTTTCGATTAGATATTGCTTTGTCGCAAAAAGAATTGTTTTTTGTGACAAAGCAAACATAGAATTAGTATTGTGACATGCAGCGTTTTCGAATACATTCATTACCTTTGTACTGCGTAAAAGTTCTCACTCCACTGCGTAAAATGTAATATTATGTATAAAAGGGCAGAATATCAGATAATTAAGGGAAGACTTGAAGAACAGAGAAGGTTTATTCAGGTTGTCATGGGTGCACGTCAGATAGGGAAATCAACCGTTGTGAAGCAGGTCTTGAAAGACTTGGAAGCCCCTTATCAGTTCTTTTCCGCCGACAATGTTCCAACAATGGGCAGTGCATGGATCTCAAACTGCTGGGCGGCTGTCCGTAGCCTGAAAGAGAGCAACGGCTGGGAGAGCATTGTCCTTGTCATTGACGAGGTACAAAAAATCACCAACTGGAGCGAGGTGGTAAAAAAGGAGTGGGACGATGATACGTTCCATGACCGCAATATCAAGGTGCTGCTACTGGGTAGCAGCCGCGTCCTATTGGAGAAGGGACTGTCGGAATCGTTGGCCGGGCGTTTCGAGGAAATCCGCATGAGCCATTGGAGTTACCGGGAAATGAGAGAGTGTTTCGGCTTGTCCCTCGACCGGTATCTCTTCTACGGCGGTTATCCCGGTGCGGCCTCTTTAATCGGCGACGAGGACCGCTTCCAGCAGTATATCCAGTCGGCTATCATCGAGGCGACGATCAACAAGGATATTCTGATGGATACTCCTATCAGCAAACCGGCGTTGCTTCGTCAGACGTTCGAACTTGGAGCTGCCTATTCCGGTGAATTGCTGTCGCTGAACAAGATGCTCGGCTCACTGCAGGATGCCGGCAATACGGCGACCTTGGCGGGATATATCAACCTGTTGGGGGAAAGCGGACTGCTGTGCGGGCTTCAGAAATTCAGCATCGACACGGCACGCCGTAAGGCAAGCATACCGAAACTGCAAGTTTACAACAACGCCTTGAAGATGGTGTACAGTCCTCTGACATTCGAGCAGGCACTTCTCGACCGCAAAGCATGGGGACGTATTTTCGAGTCGGGTATCGGAGCTTATCTGGTCAGTCAGGCATTCATCCACCGTTTTGAGGTGTTCTATTGGCGTGAACGTAACGACGAGGTAGATTTCATTCTCCGTAAGAAAGGGTCTGTCGTAGCCATCGAGGTTAAGAGTAATGCCGAGAAGCGGACAGAAGGACTGGATAAGTTCCGACAACTGTTCCATCCTACAGCGTCATTCATCGTCGGTGACGGAGGTATCGGTGCGAGTGAGTTTCTGGCGATGGATATAACGAAGTTATTTTAAGAAGGTATGCACGAGAGGGTTATTTTTCTGATTCTGCTGTGCGTCATCGGGATGCTGTGCACCGTCATCGGCTTCTGGCGACGGAAGACTGCAGATGCTGCGTTCGCAGCAGCACGGGCAGCCGCTACCGCCAAAGAGCGAGACCGTTATTGCCGTCTGGCGGTACTGGCGGGCCATCGGGAAGCCTGCCTCATGTTCTGTTTCGCCCGTTCGGACTTTTTCGAGGACCATCAGCCGCTCAAGCCGTTCAAGTCGCACGGAATAAAAGTCGCTTTCTATGGATATTACTATCCTTCACGGTACGCCGACCTGATCGACGATGAACAGCGGGCGTTCTGCCGTTCCCTCTACCAGTTCAAAGAGGGCGAAAATCACGGTATCGAGTTTTTTAAGGCGTGCATGTCCGTCTTGAATTTGGACGATGCCCCTTACCACATCCTGTTTATGCCGTGCAGCGACGAGTTCAAGTATGCCCGGCGATTCAAACGGCTCGACTGGTACATCACAACCCACCGGCCGGACCTAAGTTCGGGCTTATATGATGTCGATGTGTTCGAGTCACGCGACAGCTTGCACGAGGCGAAAGGCGGTGAAAACCGTATCCTCGAAAGGAACTACCGTATCACGGGGAATATCGAAGGGAAACAGATTATCATCGTGGACGACGTGCTGACAAGCGGACAGAGTATGGCCGACTACAAGGAAGAGATAGAAAGGTGCGGCGGCAAGGTGGTGGCGGCCATCTTCTATGGCAAAACCGTTACCCGACCGCCTCTGCTTCTGATAAAGGCGCACGTGTGGGGTGGCTGCATCGTGAACAAAATCAAGGAACTGACGAAATGAAAGAATGACTATTGTTGGAATTCGTTTGAACATCATAGGGAAAAAGCCTTATCCTTTTTATCGAGGGGTGGTAGAAAGAGGGCTTGAATCACTTGGAAACAGTTTTGGATCATTGAAAAAAAGAATATATGACATGGAAATAAAACTTATTATTTCTAACAAGAAACAATTCTTGGATTTGCTGTTGTTGGCAGATGAACAAGAAAGCATGATAAACAAATATTTGGAACGAGGTGAGATGTTTGCCCTCTATGATGACGGCCTGAAGGCTATCTCTGTAGTGACGTGTGAAGGAGAGGGTATTTACGAAATAAAAAACATAGCCGTTTGTCCCTCCTCCCAACGCAAAGGATACGGAAAACGGCTGGTTGATTATCTCTTTGGATACTATCAGGGCAGATGTTCCGTCATGCTTGTCGGAACGGGAGATACGCCATCTACACTCTCTTTCTACGAACATTGCGGCTTTCGTATCTCACACCGACTGAAAAATTTCTTCACGGATAATTACGATCATCCGATTTATGAGGATGGAAAGCTGCTTACCGACATGGTGTACTTGCGGAAAGATTTCTCTTAATTCATATTTTGAATGGAATCTCATTTTTCACATCATTTATTATAACTGATTTGTGTTCATTGAATTATATCTCTATTTTTGGGAACGTAATTTTAATTTTCCCGAAAAGCCAAGAATTATAGGGACAAGTATTTTTTAGTCATTACATTAAAACATTATAATTTATGAAGAAAATCGTATTGACTTGTGTCCTCGTTTTTTCAGCCTGCTGTGTGACCCTGTTTGCACAAAAGGACAAAAAAGAAAAGGAAACAGTGAAAATAGAATGCTGTTGCGAAGACTGTACCTGCCGAGAGTGTAAATGCGATACAAACTGCTCGGAATGCAAAAATTGCCGCAAAAATGAAGAATGCAAAAGCTGTGTAGATTGTGAGCATGAAGGCCGTTGCTGCGATTATCATCGTCATCACAAGAAACACAGAAGAGGAGGATGTTGCAGGGGATGTTAAGTAATCGCTGCCCCGGATTATAAAAAGTGAGGTTGTGTCACTTCAAATCCGGCACAACCTCACTTTTTATGCGCAAAGGGGCGATGTCTCCGTATGCGGTCATTCCAACCGATGGAATCTTGAACAAAACCTCCCAAATTTTCAACTGGCAATCCGCTCCTTTCAAATGCCGTTTTATCCCTCCGGACCTGCTCCAGTCCTGTATGAAGATAAACAGGGCGTTCTGCCGTATGGCATCGCATTTTGTGTAGAACCGGGTGTGCTCAATCTCCAAGAGACTTTCTTAAAACAAGTTTTATTGCTTATTTCCTTTTCTCACCCTATATCCTGTCCACAGACACCATACGCATCCTCCTCCCACGAGAAAGACAAACACGTAAGTAGCCACGCTGCCTATGAACACCCGTCCACTGTGTACTTCCAAAGCGAAGTTCCAAAGCGACATGGGTTGTGTGGAGAGTTCGCCGGGCTGGGCAAGTGCATCCGTTCCCTCGTAATATTCCACCACGCATTCCTTTCCCTTGAAATCCGCACTGTAACCCGAAACGGCAAACTTGCCGAAAGGAGGACCGGCTGTATCTTCGGCTTCTTCTCCCGTGAAGTAGTCCGTTACCCGGCCTTGCTGTCTGTCCCAAACGAACAGGCCGCTGAACGAACCGACCAGCCAGTTCCCCTGCTTATCCTTTTGCCAGACATTCAGCCCCATGACACTGACCGGGGGAGTTTCCTCCACCTTCACGGGAACGGCATCCGGTGAAGCCAGCGAATAAAAACCTTCGGAAGTGGAGAGCAGCCAGTCACCGCACATATCGTCATAGCGCACCATGCGCAGCTTGTCGTGCCAAAGGTTAGGGCTGTCTAAGGATGTGCCGGGCAGAGCGGGTGTCTTAGTCAGAGCCAACGGTATCATGGCGGGGGGACGGAGACACCAGCCCGTAACGGCCACCAAGAGGGTCAGTATGATAGTGGTGCGTCCCAGCTTGTCGTGCCACAGCAGGGAGAGGCGTGTCCATCGGGCTTCGCCTTCCGTGTGCCGCCCGTGGCGGTGGCGGCGACGCATGTCCTTGGGCAGCAGCCAGTAGGCAAGCCCTGTGAGGCACAGGAGAACCAGCACGACGGCCACCGCGTCCACAACCAGCTTGCCTGCCGTGCCGAACAACTCCCCGCTATGCAACATCCACACCGTGCGGAAAAGCGTCACCCGTGGCTCGTAACCGTCGGGAACTTTCACCTGTATTTTCCGAAATCCGGCGTGGGGAGACGTGGAGAGATAGAGGTACGAACGTCCGGCAACTACCAGCGTGTCGCCCCGGACGGTGATGTCCGAAAGACGTTCCCCCTCGTCCAAAGGTAGGGGGATTTCTATCCAAGCCGTTCCGTCGTGGCGGTACAGACCGAACTGGCCGGCGGCATACAACGTACCGTCGGGTGTTTGCACTATGCCTTTCATGCTACGGTAGTCCGCCCCTTGGGGAAGTCCTTCGTTGAAGTCCGCAAAAGCCGAGGCGGCAGTGTCCGTGCGCCATATCCCGGCTGCACCATAGGCCAGTATATGCACCACGGAATCCTTGTCCGTATAGCGCAGCGTTCCCCGCAGCAGCCCGCCGTTCCATGCATCGAAACGATAACCCGCAGGCAGCCACTTCCGGCTGACGTTGATGTCGGCCACCGCTTCACGATGATTCAGCACAATACCGCTCCAACAGAACATGAGCATGAAGAAGCAGAACAGCAACCCGAACCATTTATGATGTTTCCTCCAAGTTATCCGTTTCATGATTTATCTTTTATTGTCGTTTTACATCCGCAGTTTTCTTTCGTCTGTCATAAGCGAGATAAAGCCCGGTTACTGCAAACGAAGCCAGAATCAACACGATTTCCTGCACATGCTCCTTCGGATTTACCCATAGCCCGTTCAGCAGGTGAATCCGGTCGAAGACCTCTACCGCGATCCAGAAGATAATTACGGTGGCGAAACCGAAACGCAGGCTCATGCCCCACGAGGCATAACGCAACAGCTTGGCGAACATGAACAGCGAACCGATGAAGCCCAGCATCCCGACAAGCAATGTCACCGGATGATGGTCGCCGAAAAAACGCTCATCGTAGCAGAACATCAGCACCAAGTAGCACGTCCACAGCATGGTAATGACTTCCATAAAGGCGACAATGCCAGTATGGCGTGTCATGGGGCGTGCGGCGATTTCCTTCTTGTGCTTGCCGAAGAACAAGCGCTGCCACCAGTTCAGGAAATTGCAACCGTTGGCGGTGCAGAACAGGTACAGCATCATCGTCATGGCCCAGAACCCGAATGTGGACGGAAGTATCAGGTATTCCGGCCGGCTGACTATCTCGCCCGTCACCGGGTCGAGCTGCGCCTGCGTGCCGAAACGGTTGGCATAGTACATAAACAGGAAGTCGATGGCGCCCATCCAGTAAAACATACCGCCGAACAAGCCCAACAGCGTTTGTTTGACGTCGCCTTTTATAAATACACCGATAATGACCATCAGCAAACCGAACAGCCCCATTCCCATACCGGCATAGAACTGTTCCACCCCCGCCGTACCGTCTTTCAGCGCACGTGCCAGGATGTGTGTCAGCGGCATGGCAACCAATGTCACAGCGATGGAGACAAACGCTTTAAGCCAGTGCCTTTTTCTCTCTTTTGTTGCTGCCATATCCGGTTTTCTTTATTGGGAAACGGCATTCTTTTTCTTCGCACCCATATACCACAGGTAAACAGCCAGTACGAGGAACGCTGCCAGTATGATAATCATTTCCGTCTTATGCCCCATAGGGTCTACCCATATCTCGCTCAACAAATCCATACGGCCAAGGATCTCAATCGGTGTCCAGAACACGATAACGGTAGCGATTGCCATACGGATGTTGGCCCCCCACGCAGAAAGGCGCAACTGTTTGGCGAAGATAAAGAACGAGCCGATAAAGCATCCGACCCCCACCAACAGTGTCACCGGATGATTCTCGCCCAGGAATACATCATCGTAGCAGAACATCAGCAACAGGTAGGAAGTCCACAGCAACATCATCAGTTCCATGAACGTGACGATACTCGTGTGGCGCGTCATGGGGCGGGCGGCGATGTCGTTCTTCTTACCACGGAAGAGCAACCGTTGCCACCAGTTGATGAAGTTGCATCCGTTCTTTGTACTGAACAGGTACATTACCATAATCATCATCCAAAAACCGAACGAGGCGGGCAGTATGAGATATTCGGGACGGGTTACGATTTCACCCGTCACAGGGTCGAGTTCCGGCTGCGTGCCGAAACGGTTGGCAAAATACATGAAGAGAAATTCCACCCAGCCTGTCCAGAAGAGCAGACCGCCGAAGAATCCCCAGAGTGTTTGGCGCGTATCTCCTTTGGCGAATACGCCGACAATCACCATCGCCATACCTACCGCGCCCATGACAAAGGCCGAATAGTGCAGAACGGTCTCGCTCATCAGATGCTCCATGATAATCATCAGCCCGTGCCCCAAAGGCATGGTAAACAATACCATGAGGAAAGAAGCGATGGCTTTCCACCAATAGCGCCGTTTGGCGGCAGGAGGTGTTACATTTGTTGTTTCAGTGGTCGTTACGTTAGTCTTTTCCATATTCCATTAATTTACGTTTGATACATTTCTTGTAGAATACTATAATAATTGCCGCAGCAACCAGCATGGCGGCGTGCAGCGTAACTGTAAACTCCCAAGTGGGAGCATTGGGGCTGTCCCCGTACTTGTCTGCCATGACGAAGTGGGCGACCGTTATCGCCGTCAGGAAGACGATAACTGCCGGCCATTTCACCCACCGCCGGTTGCAGAAGCGCATAAAGCGCACGAATTGTCCCATCATACTTTCCGTCATTTCAATTCGTCGCAATAGTAACTGATTCTCCCGCCTTCATCACCGATTTCCACGTTGGCATCGTACCAACTGATAATCTGTATCTTGAAGTACCTCTCTCCGTCGGCGGTACGCACCACATACGTGTGGAACGAAGGGGTGTATGTGGGGGGAGGCCCGGAGAAGCTCATGGCCTGCGACAGCAGCGGGTTGGCATTGGTCTCGGTCGTGGCAGGACCGTTGTTGGGGTCGAACCACGGGTTGGCATCGAAGTCCAGATTGTTTTCCACAAGGTAATGGTTCCAGTCGTTCTGCGACATGGTGACGCGCACGTCGTCCGTGTCAACGACCCATTCCAAGTCGGAAGGCAGTTGTGAAACGCTCGTCCAGTCATCGTAACCGCCATAGCCCAAGTCGGCGGCACCGCCCTGACCGATGCCGCTCGTACCCGAATTGGTACGCATGGTATAGCCGCAGAAAGCCAGATCCCAGTCCGTGCGGTTGATTTGTTCGCCTTCCTTGATGTCCTTGTTCACGGTGTAAGTGTTGAATGACTCTCCCGTGCGGAGGTTGAAGTATATCCAGTCGTTCGTCACCCCTGTGGAATAGCCCGACTTGCGGGGCAGCGTCTTGCCCGTAAAGGGCTGTATGTCGTCATAGTCCACGCAGGAGAACATCGTGAGACAGCCCAGCAGGAGGCTTACCGTTTTGAATAATCCCATACGTTTCATTGTCGTATATTTAATCATTTCTTTTTCCTTAAAGAGTTAATCACATCGTCCAGCATAAATTCCAACTGCACCCATCCGCGTGTTCCCGGCGTGGCGGGCACGTTGAACATCGTGATGCCCGAACCGAGGGTTTTCGGCACGTAGTTGAAGATGTTGTCCACACCGAGCGTCAGTTTTACCTTATTGTAGAAGGTCTGCGACACCGACAGGTTGCACAGCACGTATTGCGGCAGGTCGCAACGGAAGTAGGCGTCATAGCTCTTGTTGTCCTCTTCCACGAACACGCGGTCCTGCACGTCGAACTTCTTGCGTCCCATGTACGAGGCGCTGAACACGGCGTTCAACCGGTAGTTCTTCTTCGTGAACTTGTAGTCCAGACTGGCCGTGGCGGCATGGGGAGAGGTGGTGTTCACCTGTATGCCCTCGTTCTTGCTCACGTTCACGAAGCTGTACGTCCCGTTCAGCGTCAGGCAGTCCAGCACGTGCCAGCGCAGCAAGGCTTCCAGCCCCAGAAGGCGTTGCTTGCTCAAATTGGTGTACTCGAAGTTGTACTGCATGTCGTAGATGCGCCATACGCCCTCGATTTTATCACGGAAATAGTTGCCGTAGGCCGTACCGGACAGGAACAGGCGGTCGTTGCTGTACTCGGCTCCCAGCGAGAAATAATTGTTCTTTTCCGGTTGCATGTTCTCGTTTCCGCGGATCATGAACATGCCCAAATGGTCCCAGTTGAAGAAGAGTTCCTTGATACTCGGAGAACGGTATCCCATCGAATAGTTGGCGCGGATACTCCACCGTTCGTTGGGCGAATACTTGGCGGCAATCTTGGGCATCCCCATGAAACCGAACGCCTTCGAGAAGTTGGTACGCAGTCCGGCAGACACCATCCACTTGGGGTTGATGGTCCACTCATCCTGCAAGAAATACTCCGTTTCTTTCAAGGCGCGGGTTTTCAGGTCGTGGTTGGCATTGCCGGAGAAACGGTCGGAGGTCAGTTCGTCCGACGTATGTTCCACACCGAAGATCAGGCTGTGCCCGTCGAAGTAGTTGCTCGTGATGGTCAGGCGCGGCTGCCAGATGCTACTCTCGTAGTCCTTGTTGCGCGTGTCGATGCGCTCGTGCCGCTTGAAGCGGTCGTAAAAGTCGGCATGAAGGCTACCCGTAACGCTGAACCAGTCCTTCACGTGGTAGGTCAGCTTGGCTCCCGCCGTCCAGTCACGCGCCTGGCTGAAAGTCATGTCCTGTATCAGGTCATACGTGTTCATGAAGAAGGTGCTCCCGTAAACCAAGACCGAGAGGTCATCGGTCGGGTCGTAATACAGTTTTTGGGAAACCGTGATATGCTCCTTGCCCTCGATGCCCATCGGCGGACGTGAGGACGAGTTGACCACGGTGATGTCGTGCGGAAGGAAGGGATTGGCCTCCTGCGTGTAGACCTTCTTGTCATTCTCCGCCTGATACATGTAGAACGCATCCGAGGAACTGTACCATGCGTCGGTCTGCGAGGTTACTTTCCCCGCCTTGAATCCGGCAGATACCCAGCCTTGCAGGTTGGGGCGGTCGGCATTCTTCTCGAACATATACAAAAAATCCTTCGGTTGCGGATTCTTGTAATTGCGCTCGTTCATCTGTCCGTAGCGCACACCTGCGTCGATGGAAAGCGGTTTGGTCGTTTTCTTCGTGATAAGGTTGATTACCGCACCGGCGGCACGCGAGCCGTACAGCGTACTGCTGGCTCCTTTTACAATCTCGATACGGTCGATGGCGTGCAGGTTGAAACGCTCGTAGTCGAGATTCCCGGCCATGTCGCCCGTCATGCGCTCGCCGTCCATCAGGAACAGCACGTGGCGGGCGTCGAGCCCCTGCATGGAGATTTCGTTTCCGAAGCCCACCTTCTGGATATTCAGACCGGGAGTTTCCTGCTGCAATGCCTGTTGCAGGTTGCTGTATCCGGCTTCGACCAACTGCTTGCCGCCCAAGACTTGCGTCGTAACGGGCGACATCTTGATGGGTCGCGCAGTACGTGAACCGGTGACGACCACCTCGTTCAGTCCCAAATGGTCCTCTTCCAGATAGACGGTTTTCTCGGTTTCGGTCGCTTCTATCTTTCCTGTTGCCGGAACAAAACCGACATAGGATATTTTGTAATAATACGTTTTCTTGGAGGGGATTTTCAGTTCCGCCAGCCCGTCCACATTCGTGACGCTCCCCTGCAGGTTTTGCAACGCTTCGTTATCGGCATAGACCACAGTGGCCGCAATGACCGGCTGTTCCGTCCCTTTCTCCAGAACTTTGAGCTTTACTTTACGTTGTGCTTGGGCATTCATACATGCCAGTAAGACACAAAATAAGATGGCTGTTATTCTTTTCATCTGTCTATCATCAAAACATGTTATTCTACACAAAAAAGAGGGAAAGCCGTGTGTCTTACGGTCTTTCCTTCTTTCCTGCAATCGAAAGGTCAAGCCTTGCCCTGTTCTTTCTTGGCTTCTTCCAAGTCTTTTTCGTACTGGGCAAATTCTTCTTCAAAGCGGTCGATACGGCTCTTGTCGATTTCTTGCAGGAATGTTTCGGTGCGGACGTTCATCATGTTGTAGTCCACGATGAACTCCACTTGCTTGGTGTCCACGTTCAGGAAACCATCTACACGGGCGCCGCTCCCTTCCTGGTTGTCCGCAGCGTCATCGCCGCTCGTGGTGACATTTCCGTCCGTTCCCACGAACTTCACCCAACCGCTGCCGGGGTATTCATCCTTTTCCCAACTGTTGAGTTGCATAAACTTCGTTGCACAGCGGAAGGTGATGGCGAAGGGCATGGCGCCCACGGTGAAGTCGCTCAGGTCGAGCACCATCGTGCCGTCTTCCCGCCAAGAAAAGTTGAATTTGGTGGGGCAACCGCTTTCCAACAGCGTCTTGTCCACACCGCTCATTGTAGCACGGGTTGAGAGCACGAGGTCTCCTACAAGGATTTCCTTCGCCTTATCAATATATTCCTGTGCAGGTGGCTCATTGGTAAGTGAATCGTCACTTTCACACGAACTTAATCCGATTACTGTTGCCATAAGAAGGCTGAATAAAAAGTATAACTTTTTCATTTTGCTTATATAATTTACTTGTTTTGTAATCCATAATTGTTTCCTGTTCATTACCCTTGCCTGCGTGTATTCCGCAAAGGGTATGTAAAGTCATGGTTTTTACATGATTAAAGGCAGGCTTTTTCCGATGGCAAAGTCAGTCTTTGATGTGTACCGCATGTAGGCTTCAGAAGCGGTTCAGGCGGTTTGGATAATTTTGTTTCCTCGCCGTCGGTTGCATACCGGGAGTGTTTTTAGCGGCATAGCAGCCTTGCCGACAGGATAATGGTGTCTTCCCCATTGGGTGAGGTGAATATATTGTGATAATTTTTTCTTAGTAACACACAAAAAAAGAGCTAAGAGAAAGCCGTTTGACAGCTTTCTCCTTACTCTTTCTGAATTTAATTTCGTTGCTTGACAAAATAATGACGAATTATTTTGTTCCAACAAAATGTACGGATGCAGGGAAATCTGCACCTAAGAACTTACCGGATACTGCCAGAGTAAACTCGATAGTGTTGCCTGTAACTTTGGCATCAGTCAAAGAATCCAACTTCAACTTTACCAAATCCATTCCTAAGATGGTCAAATATCCAGCATCAACTCCTGAATCAGCAGTAATTTCACCGGTTTCTTCATCTACATTTACATTCAATTCGATGGTGATTGTACCCGGCATACTGCCGATTTGTGGAAAATCGCAAGTTAAAAGACCTCCTTCAAGAGTATAAGATGCAGCACGTGGCTCATAATCTTTCCCTTTCATCTTGATTTTGTCCATCGTACCGTTATAAGTACCTTCGTAATCGCTGATTGCCAATACGGTACTTACACCTTCTACACCCATCACTGTGGCAGCGTCAGCAGACTGCGCCATTCCGAAACTTGCTGCAACAAGGGCAGCTCCTAAGAAAAATTTTCGCATCGTTTTTATAATTAAAGTTTAACAAATAATTTAATTACACTTTATTTTTGTTTGTTCAATAAAGTCCTCCAACGGCATCCTTTGTTTTTGCTATTTGTTAATATAGAAGTGTATCCCAATCTTCTTACTTTATCAGATGGGTCGATGTCGGTATAGTTTGCTTTCAAGAATGCTTGGGTCGATTCTCTGTTAAAGGTGCTTTCTGAACAAGCGAAGGTTGTACCGGCATATCCATCTTCACTATAGAAAATAGTCAGATTCGGATAAACCAGATTAAAGTTTTCATTCAAATCACCTATTTTGAGGTCAGCTACCATCTTGACATTCGATATATCGAATGTTTCCAATGCGTCCAAGCATTCAATATCAATGGCGTAAGCTTTCAGTTCATCCTTTTCGGGCAGTTTGATTTCCTTCAAGGCAGGACATCCTGTCATTCTTATGGCGCTGCCGTATGTATTGTTGCCTTCTGTTTCTTGGTCACGCTGTCCCCAAATAGTAGAGTGGCTTAAATCAATGCTTGTTATAGCCGAATTGTTTTGAATCCAAACTGCTCGTAAATCGGTAGCATTGGATAAGTCAAATCCTTCCGATGCTATTTCCTGCATTATAATCTGCGTAATAAACTTCCCTAACTTCAATCGAGGCGCAGAAGCCCCACTTTCTGCTCCGGCAGAATAAAGGCTGACTTTAGCACCTTCCCAATAAGGACTTGCCACCAAATATTGGATACCTTCAAAGTTGGTAACATTGTCAGTCGGTTTAATGAGAATCTCAGCTGTTTTTTGTGATGCTCCTAAATGGTTGCTAATATCTATTTGGTCGCCATCAAGCAAATCGGGAAAGTTGGTCTTCAAATAAGTGAGCAGGTTTGCGTCGGGCACGTCGCGCAGGGTGGTATAGGTTTGCAGATTGCCATCGACATCAGTCATCTTCATATCAATGGTGCCGGCGGTGATGGCTTCCTTGTTTTGGCGGTAGAAACGCACGAGATCTTCGATATTCTCTTTAGCGGTTTCCGGAAGGTAAAGTTTGGTAATTTCGTGCAGGTTAGTCACAGTTTCATCGCCGTTTTCTTCCACTACGACACTCACAAGATTATCATAGTCGTAGATTTCATTACCCGTCAGGTCTATTCCGGTGATTTGTTCCGGTAATTTGGCAAAGTCGAACGCCGGGCCGTAACCATTGTCCGACAGATCCACATCAGTCAAGTTAGGGAACATGGAAAGTTCTGCCAGTGCGTCTGTGGAAATCTGCGTTCCGGAGAGGTCAAGCGTCGTCGTATTGTTAGCCAAATCATCAAGCAACAGATTGCCGTCCTCGTTGAATGTGTAGCCTCTTTGAACAAGAATGGTTTTCAATTCGGTATTCTGCACGGCACCCGTGCTGTATGAGAGGGTGTTGTCGTCATCGCTGCACGATGCCCCTACCAGCAACATTGCGAATGCCATCAAACCGACATGCAAATTGTTTCTTTTCATCTTTCTGTGATTTTATTTTTATTATATATTATTATTTCGGGAGCGCAAAATTACAATAGGAGTATTTTTAGTACAATACCTAAAAATGATGATTTTATCAAGCAAAAATCACCATTCAAAGAATAAAAAACATAAATTTCGCTTCTACCTTATAATTGTTTGTTAAAACGGTACTTGAAGGAGAGCATGAACCAACTACCTATCTGCTGCGTGTGTCTCTCCGACAATCTGGAGGAAGAGACGCTGCGGGTAAAGTTCTTTTTCTGGCTAAGGATGTCCGCCCAGTAGAATGACAGTTCCGCCTTCTTCTGTTTGAGGAAACGCCAAGAAAGGGAGGCGTTCCACACTACCTGGTCATCTTCGCCGGGGGTGATGTTCGTACCGTTGCGGAAAGAATAATCGACATCGCTCCGCAACTGAATGCCGCCGGGCAGGTCGGCGTAGGCGTTCACCCCCAAGCGATAGTCGCGGGTGTAATCGCCGGTTTCGCGCAAAAGGTTGGTGGAGTGGCGGAAACGCCAGTCACCCGTCAGGTCGAAACCTCCCCATTGGGGCTGGTAGCCCAAACGTAGGTTGGCATTCAGTGTCGTGTTGTGGGTCGTACTGCGCTCCGGCATCTCCTGCTGTTCCTCGTTGATAAGGCTTACGTTCTGGCTGAACGAAGCGCCGGTACGTGCGGTAACGGAAAATCGGCGTTTGATGCGCTTCTGGTATCGCACGGTGGCTCTTGCGTTCCAATTCCCGTTCACATTCACGGGATAGCTTTCTATACCGCCTGTTTGGGTATTGTACGTCACAGCCCGTGTCACACTGTTCACCGTGTTCGCCCAAGTCATGTCTCCGTTCAAACCTATCTTCGTGTCTCGTGCTTCTAAGCGCACCCTTTGGTTGTACGAAGGGCGCAGGCTGGGATTTCCCCGTGTAATGTTCAGCGGATCGCTGTTGTCGGTCAGTGTCAGCAGTTCGGTCAGTCCCGGCTGTTTCGTATCTCCCTCGTAACTTAGTTGCACCCGTGTTTTCTTTTTGTGCCACAAGACGGTAACAGCCGGGTAGTAGTTCACGGAGGTTCTCAGCGTGTCAGCTTGTATCCGCCCGGTCTTCTGGTCGAGACTCTGCCGTTCGGGAACGACGGACAGGCCGGCGTTGATTTCCCAAGTTCTGTTCGTATAGTTAAGGTGGAGGGCCACTTCATGCGCTGTCGTGTGGCTTCGGCTTCTGTTGCTCAGGCTGTCGGTATAGGCTGCCTCGTAGCCTTCCGGCAGGGTGTACAAGGGTTCATCGTCCGTACCGTCGAAAAAGCGGGACAGGTCGTAGGTATTGCGGTCGTTGTTTTGGTTTTCCCGTCTGAATTTATACGAAAGTTGTGCCCGCAGGCTCTTGTGTAGTGGCTGTGTCAGTATCAGTCCCAAGCTGAATTTGCGGTTTCTGTTTGGGCTGTCATAATATTGGTTACGGTAGAGGACGGAATCGTTACCCCACTCATCCTGCAATTGGTAATAGGTGGTGGACGACATGGAAAACGCCTCGTTCTTTCCTCTCCCTTCCGAGTATTGCATGGTTAGCCCCAAACTGCTGCCTTTCTCGTTCAGCCGTCGGGTGAGGTCGGCGTTCAGGAAATACTGCCGGTTGGCGCTTGTTGAACGGGAGTTCATGCGGATGCCATTCACCCGGATATCGTTTTCCGTTTGGCCGTTTTCTTCCCCATTAAACGGTGCTGTGATATCCAATTCTGGATCTTCATTGTAGGTCGCCTGCCGGCTGTCACTCCCGTTTGTCCCTTTCATCGCACTAAAGCTGCCTGAAAGGTTCAGCAAGGTCATCTTATCGATATTCCATTTCATGCTTAGCATGGTGCTTGCCATGCGGTTGGTGTTGTGGCGGTCGCTGGTCGCATAGCGGTAGCGGTTCCCCGTTTTCAGGTATTGCTCGTAGTAAGATGTCCCCTCGTTCCCATTGATAGCATTGCTGTACATGACATTCCCGTTAAGGTGTATCTTCTTTCCGAACTTTTTCAGGAAGTTCACCGCTACATTGTCTTGGCGGTTGTCTTTGTTTGCGGATGTCATGTTGCGGTTGCCGCTTTTGGCGATTACCGACAGGTTTTCCCCGGCGGTTTTGAAGAAATTGCTGATTAGTTCCGCTTCTTTTTTCTTGTTGTTACCCTTGCCTGCGGCTACGGAAGTCATCAGTGTACCGTTGAACTCCTTCTTGGTTTGCAGGTCGAGCACATAGTTTTCTTCCCCTGTTTTTATCCCCATGAATTTCTCCATTTCGCTACGCTTGTCATACACTTTTATCCTGCTTACCAAATCGGCGGGCAGATTTTCCAAAGCCAGCGCATGGTTTCCGGCAAAGAACGCTTCCCCGTTTACATTGATTTCCGCAATGGGAAGCCCATTATAAACCAAGGTTTTGTTTTGCCTGTCATATTCCAAGCCCGGTATCTTTTTTACCAGCTCTTCCAAGTTCGAGCCTTCGGGAATCCGGTAGGCATCGGCATTGATGACGGTAGTGTCGCCCACCAGTTCCACCTCCTTTATGGGAGCCGTGACCACCACTTCGGACAGTTCAAGACCTTCTGTCAAGACAATGTTTCCGACATGGATTTTCGTCTTGCCTGTATTTAATGCACGAAACTCCGGCTTCATGCCTATATAAGAAACTTTCAGCAGGTAAGGCGATTCTTTCTTTGCATGGAAGCTAAGGCGGAAATTCCCGCCGGCATCACTCATCACCCCTTTTACAAGGGTGGAATCCCCGGCTTCGAGTACCAAGATATTGGTATAGGGCAACACCTCTTGTCCTTCTCCATTATTGGAAACGACAAGGGTTTTTCCGGTCACATCCACCCTCTGTTGGGCAAATAGAGTTATCGGAAACAGGAACATAAGTATCAGTCCGAGACCAGATATACGCACAATTACCCGTTATTTTTTTATAGTTTTTAAAAGAAATGAAAAACGGGTACAAAATTACAAGCTTTTACCAGCCGTGCCAATACCAAACAATCGGTATATATAATAACTCATTACTTTAACCTTCAACATATAAAAAATGGTCGGAACGATACAGAGTACAAGAAAACCTGCCGTACAACCGAGCCTTTTCCAGAGCATGGCGTCGTGTATGAACCGGACATTTGATTAACAAAAATAAACGGAATCATCTGTGTATTCCACCCGCAGGACTTAATGCGGGGGCCTCTCTGGATTCGGCCAGTGCCGCCACGCACTCTTCGCGTATGGACTTGATGTAATCCAGTACCATTAACGGATCGACATTCTTACCGTCGAGTTTACAGGTGATATGCAGATGTTCGCCGGTGCTGCGTCCTGTAGAACCGGTAATGCCGACGACATCCCTCGGCCCGATAGCAGCCCCTTTCCGGGTAAGGATACGCGACAGGTGGCAATAGCTGACCGTGTAGTCTCCATGCCGTAAGGTCACATACTTGCCGGAGGATTTGTCCTGCCCGACTTTCACTACCACTCCCGCCATCATGGCCATCACCTCGTCGCCCCGTGCGTGGAGGTCGATTCCGTTGTGAAACTTCTTTTTTCCGGTAAAAGGATCTTTCCGATACCCATAAAGCGAGTTGATTTTCATCCGGCGCAGCGGATAGCTTACGCTAAGGTAACGCTCTATCCATACGTGTTTGCAGGTGTCGGCGGGCAATGCCGGGGCAGCATCTCCTGCCGACGGTAAGGTGTCTTGGACGGAAAGCGTGTTTCCGGGCAAGGTCGCTGCATTATCCCTACCGGCAGAAACGACTTCAACCCTGTATCGGGACGGCACGGTCGAGACCGTATTGAATTGTGCTTGAACGGGGCCTGCGATACTTGCAGCACCCGCCATCAAAACCAGTAGTTTCTTTCTCATGCGGCAAATATAACCAGCCCTGCCCAAGATGTCCCGTTTCCACGGCCTTTTTCGATCAAAGTACAACAAAAAAAGCATTCAGAGTATGAATTTATGCACAAAATCATACTCTGAACATAAAAATAAACTCTCTTAATACACTAATATTATTCTATTATATACAAGGGAATGAAAAGAATCTATCTTTGCAAAGTGTAATTCAAAATACAAAATTAAATATGAATGTAGTACGATTTGAACTAATTAAATTGCCCTATCCGACACTGGCCCGATTCGGGCTTACACAGGAGATGATCGAGGACTTGCCGATGCGTGTCCTCGATGAGATTTGCGACGGCAGACACTCTCCCGTGCTTCCGGTCCGTGTCCGTGACGAGAAGGGAGAACTAATTGAAAGCCGCAGCCGCTTCGCCCTTGTCCGCAGAGATGACGGTCTGTCGGACGTGGTATTTTATCCCGTCCTGGAATCCTCGCCACTGGAACGCTACGACGAGGCGCAACAGAAACAGTTGCTCGACGGCAAGGCCATCATTGCGGACGTGGAGACGGCAGACGGACGACACAGCAAGGCATTCGTGCAGATAGACGAGGAAACGAAGCAGGTGATGTATATCCCCACGCCGATTATCGGGCGCAACCTGCAAGTGCTGGCCGACATAATGCACCTCGGTACAATGGAGGTAAACAGTATGCAGAACGGCGAACCGCTGACACTGGTCGTGGACGATGAACCCGTCACGGTGGGCATCGACCTGCATGACAAGACCGGCATCCGCTTCTGTTCGGGCGACAGCCAGAAATGGAAAGAACAGCCCAAACGCGAGTGGGACAAGTACACTTTCGGCGTGTACGGCTGCTGGGTGATGGACGATGACGGCAACCTCGACTATGTTCCCGAAGAGGAATATACCGAAGAACTGTGGAACGAACAGAAGAAAAGCGCCGAGCGTAACCGTGCGGCGGGAGTTCACAAATAATATCTTAACATCCAGCGAATATGGCAGAACACCAATATTATCCCGAAGAGGTCCTTATCGAGAAGATGGAGCGCGGCGAATACGGCTGGCTCGACTATGTGAATCATTTCTCGCCCGAATGGCAGGAGGAATATGCCCGCTATTGCAAGGAGCACAGCCTTATGGCGGGCAACGAATCCGCCGCCGAGTTCGTCCACTACAAGGACGAGCAACTGGAGGCGGCGATGGAGAACGGAGATGCATAACGGAAACCCTTTTTAACAACGGATTATGGCGATACGAAAGAATACCAACCCCCGAATGATGGACCTGCAACCCGAAATGCAGGACATATTGAGGCGTAACGGTATGCAGGCCCACGTGGTCAGCGACGGCACGGGCTACCGGCTCATGGTGCAGGGCCACGATTCGCCGCTGCTGACCTACGACCTTACCGAGCGTCAGATGTTGGCCCTGACGGACTGGGGAACAAACTCGGCCAACAAGAAAGCCTACAACGTGTTCACGAGCATTGTAGGGAAAGACTTTTATATGCCCAAGAACTTCGTCCATGCCCGCAATGCCAATGGCCGTGTCGCTATGGGGCTGCACGGCTACCGTATCGGTATCGGCGAATACGGGCGTGTGGGACGGCTGGGTATGCCGCCCCCGTTCCTCGGCTGGACGCCACGCCACCAGTGGGGCTTCCATCTGCGGCGGGTCGGCGGCCAACTGTTCTATCCGGGGCCGCCCATTGTCCCTGAACGGTGGGACGGACGCATGAAGCCGGGCGAATTGCAGTCGGGCGGCTACGGCTTCTATTACAAATACAAGGCCGGACAACCGGTGCAACCGGCACAACAGACCGACGTACTGCAAAACCTGCAGACGGTCATCACGCCGCTGGTCAGTCGTCCGCGCAGCACGGAACCGGCCCGTACCTACAAGGAACTGATAAGCTCTCCTGTCTATTTTTCCAATGAGAAATGGCAGGAATGTCTTGCCTCCCACGGCCTTATCGTCGATAAGGAGGCACGGACACTGACCGTACAGTCCGAAAAGGTCGCCGCCGATCTGGTCTATGACCTGACGGAAGAAGAAACGGCCGTCCTGACCTCCAACTCCATCGAGGAACAACCGGTCGAGAAGCGGCTGGAAGTCCTGAACGGGGTAATCAAGGCAGATTTTGCCGACAAGGTAACGATGGCAGACCTCGACAGCAAGCAGCGTATCGCCCTCGGTCTGCACCCCGAAGTACAGGAGGAACTGACGCAGCGACAACAACAGGAGCAGGAAATCCTCTCCCCACTGGAAAACCAGCTCCGGCAGGAGATGCCGTATGGCGCAACCGCTTCCGTCGATGGACGCGATATTTCCGTGCTCGACGAGCGCAAGGGCTGGTACCGGGAAGAACGGCACGGCAGGGAGGTCGAGGTCGGCGAGATAGCCGTACACCCATCCCCCATAGAGGGCAAGTACAAGATGACGGCCGTCATCGACGGACAGGTCATCAGCCACGAGATCAGCCAGAAGGACTATGACAAATTCCTCGCGGTCGATGACTACCACCGCATGAAAATCTTTTCGAAAATATTCAGCGAGGTGGACATGAAGATGCGGCCGGAAGCACAGCGCGGTCTCGGCGTGAAGATTTTCGCCGCCCTTGCGGCAGGAACGGTCGTCACGGCGGGTGTCGTCCACGGCCTGCGGCATCATCATCACGGTCCGGAGTTCTACGGTGAGCGTTTCGGAGGCGAGCCGCGTCCGTATTTCAAACCCGGTGTCGATACGCCGAGGGACGTGGCCATACGCAATTTCGAGGCACAGATGAATCAGGATATTAACGATATGAGAAGAGGGAGATAAAGACAATGAGAGAAGGAGACCTTACCTACGACGACTTCCTGCAAAGGCTGAACATTCAGGACGTGCTGATTGACGCAGGCTACCACCTGAACCGGCGCGACGGCCTGCGCTATCCCTCGTATGTCCGTCTGGACAGCGAGGGACGGCGTATCCGTGGCGACAAGTTCATCGTGACGCAACAAGGAAAGTGCTGCTTCCAAGCACAGCAGCAGAAAGTCTATAACATCATCTCGTTCATCAAGGCGCATCCGCAGTTTTTTGCGGAATACCGTGCGGGCATGGCTCCCGACCGACTGGTGAACCTCGTGTGTAACCGGCTGCTGAACCATCCCATCGAGGACCGGACAACGCGGATTATCCAGCCCAAGCGGGACATCCGCCCGTTCGACATCGCGAACTACGACATCCACAAGTTCAATCCGCAGGACCGGGAGACACAGAAGAAGTTCTATCCTTATTTCAAGAGCCGGGGGATCGATCTTTACACTCAGTACGCTTTCCACCGCCACTTCTGTCTGGCAACGAAACACCGTGAGGACGGTGCGGCATACACCAATCTCGCTTTTCCGCTGACCTTGCCCAAAGGCGACGGCACGGTCGTGGGCTTCGAGGAACGGGGACGTGCAAGAACGGACGGAAGCGGCAGCTACAAAGGCAAGGCCGAGGGAAGCAATTCGAGCGAGGGGCTGTGGATTGCCAGCCCTGCCCAAACCCCACTTGCGGAAGCCAAGCGTATCTATTGGTTCGAAAGTGCCTACGACGCGATGGCTTATTACCAGCTTAACCAGAAATGGGACAAGGAACTGCGAAAGGGAGTGTTCGTCTCTACCGGCGGGGCACCGAGCCAGCAGCAGTTCAAAGCCATGACAAAGGCCACTCCACGCGCTTACCACCATCTCTGCTTCGACCAGGACCGTGCCGGACAGATCTTCGCCATCAACTTCGCGCTCACCCAGGCGGGCAAGACATTCACCAGCAACGTGACGAAAGACGACAAACTGCTGGTCCGTATCAGTGGCGAGGAGAACCAGAACTACGAAATAAAACTCGAACCCTTCGACTTTCACAGGATAGTCGGCACGCTTTTACGTCCCAAAGAAATCTATCGGGAAGATGGTACGCTTGACTATCGGACAATCGGCGACGGATATTTGCAGGAGATGAGTATGGTGTGCCAAGACGAGTACGAGATGGCTCTTGCCGAGGGTTCGGCCAGTGAGGAAACACTGGAGGGCATGAGACAAAATATCATGGCTATAGAGGATGCGATCCGTAATCTTCCCGCTCCCGGTGAGGACGGCACCGGCCTTATCGTGTACGAGCCTGCTGAAAAAGGCTATAAGGACTGGAACGAACAGCTCTTGGCAAAGATCAAGCTGCAAGAATCAGTTCACGAAGAGCCGACCAGGAGAGAAGAACCCGAACAGGAACGGCAAGTACGTTTCCACCGATGACAATGCGGCACACCCCACATGAAACAATAAAAGAGAAAACAATGAATGACAAGGAACTGACACATGACGATTTTGTGCAAAGGATCGACATCCGGGATGTACTGCTCGATGCCGGGTATCGCCAGAACCGACGCTTTGGACTACGCCTCTCCTCGTTTATCCGCACGGACAGTGAGGGAAAGCGTATCCGGGGTGACAAGTTCGTCATAACGCAACAGGGAAAATGCTGTAGCCAGCCACCCCGGCAGAAGGAATACAACGTCGTTTCGTTCATCAAGGAACACCCGACGCTATTTGCAGAATACCACGAGGGAATAGACCCGAACCGGCTGGTAAACCTCGTGTGCAGCCGTCTGCTGAACATACCCGTCGAGGATAAGCAAGACCTACGGCCGTTCGACATTGCGGACTACGACCTACACCCATTCGATCCGCAGGACCGGGAGACGCAGAAGACGTTTTACCCCTATTTTAAGAACCGGGGTATCGACCTCAGCACGCAGAATGCTTTCCACCGTCATTTCTGTCTGGCGACAAAACACGGCGCAGACGGTGGGGCATATACCTGTCTCGCTTTTCCGCTGACCTTGCCCAAGGAGGGCGGTACGGTCGTGGGCTTCGAGGAACGGGACTGCGTGCGCATGGACGGGAGCGGCAGCTACCAAGACAAGGCCAAGGAAGGCAATGCGAACGAAGGGCTGTGGATTGCCAGTCCTGCCGGAACGCCCCTTGCCGAAGCCGAGCATATCTATTGGTTTGAGAGTGCCTACGATGCGATGGCTTATTACCAGCTCCATCAAGCGCAGAACCAAGAGCTACGAAAGGCGGTGTTTGTCTCTACGGGTGGTTCCCCAACCGTGGCGCAGATGCAGGGCGTGTTTTCTGCCGCTCTTCCTGCCCGGCAGCATATCTGTTTCGACACCGACCTCGCAGGAATCGAGTATGCTAAAAATCTTCAACAAGAGATGTACCGTGCAGTGTGTTCCACCATTGAGGCGACCTCCGAACGTAAGCCTTATCTCGACTCTGTTCCGGATGGCGAAAATCTGGACTGTGGAGAGGTGGAACTGCTGCCCAGGGATTTGCTAAGCAAGTATGGGAAATACGAATCAGCATGGATAGAAGCCAGGTCGATGCACTCGAGCGGTCTGTGCCATACGGACGATATACAGGTCCAAGAGGATATTGTAAACAGGCTTTACAAAGAGTTCCGCGAGGGACTGCGGGAGTTCCTCGGACTGGATAAAAGGAATGACACCTCCTTTGTCCGCGAACGGCCCGCCTATCCGCACAAGAACTGGAACGGATTGCTTCTGGCCGAGCAAAAACGGGAAGAATCCATCGGACAGAATCAGGAACGAGAGGAAAATGCCGAACAGGAACGACAAACACATTTTCGCCGATGACCACGCCATACTCCATACAAGATGTCCGAAACATCACCCTGTGGCCGCACGCCGGGCAATTCGTCATCGACGAACTGCCATTGATATTCATGTGCATGGCGGGGCTGGTGTACGGCGGCATGGAAGGTATGCCGCTGGGCAGTATGGCAACGGTCATTGCCTTGTTTCTGTTCCTCGTGCTGCTGTATCGTTTCATCTGCCTGCGCCGGATACGTTACCGGGTCGGCGAAGAACAGCTTGTCTGCGAGCGGGGGCTTTTCTGCCGTAGGGTGGACTACATGGAACTGTACCGTATCGTGGACTTTCAGGAACACCAGAGCCTCCTGCAACAGCTTTGCGGTCTGAAAACGGTCGTTATCCTTTCGACGGACCGGAACAGCCCGAAGCTCGACCTTATCGGTATCCGGCGCGGAAACGACATCGTGGCGATTATCCGTGAACGTGTGGAAATCAATAAACGAAAAAAGGGAATCTATGAGATTACGAATCATTAGTATATGGGTGGTCTTTGTGCTTGTCGGTCTGTTTCCGCAATTGGCCAAGGCGCAGGTTGCCGCTTCGAACCCGTTGGAATGGGCAGCCTTGGCCGAGGGAAACGAACTGATAAACGGCCAGATAGACAAACAAATCAAGGGGCAGACACAGACCGCCCTGATGCAGAACAGTATCGCGGCGGAGTTCAACCGCATACATGAGTGGGAAAAGCAGTACAACAGTTATCTCAAGACGGCGAACGGTTATGCTTCGTCGCTGAAAGCCTGCACCCACCTCTATAACGACGGCGTGCGGATTTTTCTCACGTTGGGAAAACTGGGCAAGGCGATACGGGACAACCCGCAGGGCATCGTCGCCAGCATGAACATGAACAACCTCTATATCGAGACGGCGACGGAGCTGGTCTCCGTGTTCACGCTGCTGAACGACGCCGTGGCCAAAGGCGGCACGGAAAACATGCTCACGGGAGCGGAACGGAGTAAGACCCTATGGGCATTGAACGACCAGCTTGCGGCGTTCAGCCGGAAACTTCACCTGCTCTATTTGAGCCTGCGCTATTATACGCTGAACGACGTGTGGGACAACATAACGGCGGGCATGATCGACCGCAGCAACGGAGAGGTGGCCCGTCTGGCCATGTCCCGCTGGCGCAGGGCGGCCGCTATCGCCCGCTGAAAAAAGAAAAATAAAAACGGAGAATGATGAAGTGGACAATCTGGATATGGATTCTGTTGCTGTGTGCCGGTATCCCGAAGGTGCAGGCCCAAAACGATGCAACCCTTGCGGGAATGATTCTGGTTTATACCAACAAGGCCGAGAAAGAACTGAAGAATCAAGAGAAGGTCATGCTGATGCAGACCACGGGGCATGTGTGGACGAAGGAGGAAGTGGAAGGCACGACGGACTTGCAACGGGAGTTCAACAATTACCTGAACTCGTTCCGCTCGATTGTCTGCTATGCGGCGCAGATTTACGGTTTCTACCATGAAATAGCGCAGCTGACGGACAACATGGGCGACTTCACCAAGCAACTGGGCAGACATTCGACCAACGCGCTGGCCGTCGCCCTTTCCACGCGGCGCAACCAGATTTATCGGGAGATGATACTGAACAGCGTGGAAATCGTGAACGACATACGCACGGCCTGCCTGTCGGACAACAAGATGACGGAGAGGGAACGCATGGAGATCGTGTTCGGCATACGCCCGAAACTCCGGTCGATGAACCGGACGCTGCAACGGCTGACCAAGGCAGTGAAATACACCACGATGGGCGACATCTGGCGGGAAATCGACGAGGGCGCACGCCCTGTCGCAGATAAGTACGACATCGTGAAAGCCGCCCAAAGACGCTGGCGGCAAATTGGAAGAAATGTAAGACCCTAAAAAAAGAATAAAAATATGGGAGCTTGGGATATGATATTGAAATACGGCGGAAAGGCCATGAAAGGCATGGGCAAGGCCGCCAACATGGCGGGAAAGAGTGCCGGTCATGCGGTACTGCACCCTTCGCAGACCCTTCGGGGAGCCGGGCAGGCGGTCAAGACGGCCACTGCCGGGGCTGCTGTCGGCTATGTGGGTTGGGAGAAACTGACGACTGATAAAAGCGTCGCACGGATAGTCAGCGAGGCCGTGGTCGGCAAATCTGCCACGGATGCCCTTGCGGGTACGACCGAAGACATGAAGGAGCTGAAAGACAAAGCCGGAGAGGCGGTTTCTGCGGTAAGCGAGGCCGTGGGCGGTGCAGACTCGAAACTGAACGGGGTGTCGCACTTCCTTCGGGAAACTTCCGGCGGCGGATTGTTCGACATGCTCGGCGGCTTTCTGCGAAACCTCGGAGGGGGCAACGTGTCGGGATTGAACATTGCCGGTCTGATCGCGGCAGCGTACCTCATGTTCGGACGTTTCGGCTGGCTGGGTAAAATCGCCGGATTGTTCCTGGGCATGATGCTTATCGGCAACAATGCGGGCGTTGTCCGCACGGCTTCCCCGGAAACGGTGTCGAGGGCACAGATGCCGACCCTCTCTCCGGAGGAGCAAACGCAAAGCGGAGGAATGAGAAGATAGAAACACGAAAATATATATATCAATGAAATATACGGAAGAAATGATTCTGCACTCCGACAGCGGCTATTGTATGCCGTTCGAGGAGCCGCAGGGGAAAGACGTGGAACTGTCGCTCGGCTATGGCGAGCAGGTACACCCGGCAACGGGAGAAAAGTTCTTTCATCACGGGATAGACTTCAACGTGAGGTGTTACATGCTGTCAGCCGTGGCCAGCGGCATTGTGTCGGGCGTGGGCAACGACCCGGTACACGGCATCTGCCAGACGGTCCGTTACGGCGGGTACGAGGTGACATACGGTCATCTGTCGAATGTGTTCGCCCAATTCGGACAGCGGGTGAAAGCCGGACAAACGGTGGCTTTGAGCGGCGAACGGCTGCATATAGAAGTCAAATTCAAGGGCGAGGAGCTGAACCCGATAGAGTTTCTGACCATGTTGTACGGCAATATCAAGGCTTTGCAGGAAGCCGACGGCAATGGTGCGGCATCTTTTTACGATGCGGAAGCAGGAGTAAAAAACGACTACGAGAAAGATCAAAGGGAAATAGAAGAGCTGATGCTCCGCTTTCTGCCACTTTACATGGAGGATTTGCAGCGGGGAGCGTACACGGTTCCCGCACATACGGAGCAGTCGCTACGCCACATCTTTACAATGGGAGCTGCGAAAGAGTATTTCTACGAGAAGATGCCGAGCATGTACAACCCGCTGGGACTGGGGCGCAAAGCCATGCCGCTGGCCTGCAAGGTACAGAACCTGCTGATAGCGGATTTTCTGAACTACCTTGCCCTGCGGCATGAGGTGTACCTTTCCGCAACAGGCGGCGAGGTAAAAAAAAACTTCATGACGAAGCCGTAGCGGGCAGCGGACTCATTGATCCGTTGGCGGAACTGGACATCGACATCCAGAGTTTCGACATACCGAGAATCGTCTCCGTCTATCCCGACCGTGCCGGAGTCCGCTGGTGGACGAAGGCATGGTTCAACAACCGGGAGGAAGGGGAAGCCTCGGTAGAAATCGAGCGGGAACAGGCAATACGTTTCATTCACGACAACATCGAAAAGGACACGTGGCTCGAAGAGTTTTTCCCAAAGCAAATGGAGGTGTACCATAACGCTATCGAGCAGACGAAGGAACAACTGTTGAAACAAATAAATATGATATAGAAAGGCATTGATTATATGGACGGAATCAAACATAGCAGAAGGTTTGCGGAGTTGGAGGCCCTGATGGGCAGTTATTTCCGCCATCATCTTGTCCCCGTCATGACGCAGACGCAATCCTACCTGACCGAAAAACAGGGCGAGGAAATGAAAGCGTATTCGACCTCCCTGGGCGGCATACTCGGCATGATGGCGTCAGCGGGGCAACCGCTCGCCGACCCGTACCAGACTCTCAAGGTTACGGGAGAGTGGAACTCCAAGACGACCGAGGACTACATCGGGATGTGCAAGGACAGGATTCTCTCGTCGGAGGAGATGCAGCACGACCTTGCCTACATGGCCGGACAGTGGCGCGATGCCGTCGTGAAGGAAGTCGGACGCGAGCGTTACGATAAACTGTCGCAGGAATTAGGCTGCGACCTCGCCTATGCCTTCGTGGACTATCGTGTAGAGCAACTGATGATAGACCAACTGGTCAAGGAGCGTATGCCCAAATCCTCGGCGGACTACATCATCCGTAAGGCAGCGGAATCGAGCCTGCTGGGATTGCCGCAGGCTTTGGGGCGCTCGCCGCTGGCCGAAGAGATAGAAAAACGCGGAGAGGCTGCCTACCGGCCGAGCAAGTTGGAGAAAGGTGCGGGCTGGGTGTTGGGGGCTTCGGCCGATACGGTCATGCTGGGCGGTACGGGTTCGTGGACGGCCGTTGCACGGTTCATCGGTGCGGACACGGCAATCTCAGCCGTTGCCGACCATTTCGGGAAGGAGGAAACGCAGCCGCCCTCTACAGAGGAGTGTATCAGCAAGGGCGTGTTCGGCAGCGACAGCAACGTGTTCGACGGCTTCCGCAAAGAGGCGGCAAGCATACCGGGCAAAGAAAACACGGCTCTTGTCGCAGCCAACGGAGAGTTGCAGAAGAAGATACCGATTGTAACATTCGATTTTATGGACTGGTGGAAAACAGACAATAGAAATATGCCGTGGCGGGAAGAAACCGCCGAGGAGAAACGGAAACGGGTGAAACGGTATAAAGACGTGCCGATGGTTATCGCTCCCGGACAGGAGGAAGCCTACCTGCAAGATATGGAAAGACGGAAAGCCGAAACAGAGGAACAGACCGGTCAGGAATCCGAACAGAGGGAAAAAGAAGTACAGGTTTTTACAGTCTCCACCGAAAAGACAGTACGGGAAGATCCGTCCGGGCAAGAAGCGCAGACCATACAGACCAACGAGAACGGTTGGGATGGACTGACCCGCTTCCTCGGACTGGAAGGTTTCGGCGAAGTCATGAGTAATCCAGGCAGTGTGTTGGCCATGCTGCCCGACATGCTACTGGGCATATTCACAGGCAAGACGCAATCTTTGGGACTGAAAGACAACCTGCTGCCGATTGCGAGTATCGTGGCGGGCATATTCGTCAAGAATCCGATGTTGAAGATGTTGCTTATCGGCTTGGGTGGCGCGAACCTGCTGAACAAGGCAGGGCACGAAGCATTGGGCAAAGAAAGGACAGAGAGAAGCAGATATGCGGCCACAGCCGACAGAGAGGTTCAATACAGAAGCTATCCCGATGAGCCGCTGAATCCGCGTATCGTAAACCCTGCACTACAAGGCTGCACGCTGGTCGCCACGATAGACCGTGTACCCTGCACGGTGCAGCTCACACCCGCTATGGCCGACGCTTACCGTGCAGGAGCCTTGCCGCTGAACACGCTGGCCAATGCCGTGCTCGCCCAAAGTGACAAGCTCCGCCAGATGGCTTCGCAGAACTACGACAACGGACAACAGGAGACCATCGTGAGGACACGGGGCATTCAGTAATCCTGTAACCGATAAAAATATGGGAATATGAAAGAAAAATCGCAAATGGAAAAGAATGCCGAGGAGCGTCAGATAGAGCTGCTCTCCACGGCTTTGAACGAAGCGTCGAATGCCGGAGGACACTGGCTCAACGCTACGGGCAAGGGTTTTCCGAAATTCTACCCGCGCGGTGTCGCTGTCAGCCCGTTCAACGGCCTGTTTATGGCCTTGCATTCGGACCGGAACGGGTGTAAGACCAACCTGTTCACACTTTATAGCGATGCCAAAGCACGCGGCACGTCGGTCCGTGAGCATGAACAAGGTGTTCCGTTCCTGTTCTACAACTGGAATAAGTACGTCCACCGCAACAATCCGGAGGACAACATCAGCCGGGAAGCCTATCTGAAACTGGACGAGGAGATACGAAAACAGTACAAGGGCATACATAACCGGGAGATCTATACACTTTTCAACATCGACCAGACGACACTACCCTACGTGGATAAGGAAGAATACGATGCGGTATTGCTGAAAGACGGCAGTGCCGTGGAACGGGGATATTCCGAAGCCGATGAACGGCGGCTGCATATCCGTTTCAACGACTTCCTGCTGAAAATGCGGGACAATCTCGTGCCCGTGCGTTCGGACGGCAGCGGAATGCCCCATTATGAGACGGACCGCGATGCGGTCTATATGCCGCGCCAACGGAACTTCGAGCATTATAACGACTACGTTCAGGAAGCCTTGCGGCAAATCGTGAGCGCCACGGGACACCAACAACGGCTGGCCCGTGAAGGCATGGTGATGAAAAACGGCATGGGTCCTTCGGAAGATGCCCTCAAACAGGAACGGCTGATCGTGGAGGTGGCTTCGGGCATCAAAATGCTGGAACTGGGACTGCCTGCCCGTCTGTCCGACAAAAGCCTTGAACTGGTGGACTACTGGAACCGGGAACTCAAAGAGAACCCCAACCTGATGGATGCCCTCGAAAGCGACGTGAACAACGCCCTCGAAGTAATCCACAAGGCGGAACGAGGCGAGAAAATCGAATATGCCACGATGCGTAACCGCCGACAGACTTCGGATATGCAGGAGCAGCTACCCAAGCATTTCTATGTGGCCGATGAGATCCGGAAACACCCGAACAAGGAGGACAAGACCATTGTCATCGTCATCGACCCGTCCTCAAAATCGGCGGACGTGATACTCCCTGCCGGTGCGTCGCCGGAGGTGGACAATGAAGTGCCGGGCATGAACAAAGCCCGTATCGGCAGGGCTTTGCGAAGGGAAGGTATTGAAAACGTGCGTTTCTTCAATCCCGACGGCGCATGGGGGTACAGGCCCGATGATGCCTATTTCGCCAAGAAACAGGTATCACTGGCCCGACTAAAGAACTGGGCACTGGAAATGCTTTCCACACTGGACGTGACGCCTGCGGTCAAACGGGCGGACGAAATCGGTTTCGACCAGGTACAGATGATCCAGGATGACAAGAACCGTTGGGCACTGTATCTGAAACCAGAACATCAGAGCGGGTACAGTATCTATCCCGATAAGGACGACCTGAACCGTTTCTTCTCCACGCTCAAACAGTCGATGGACAATATCGAAAATGTACGCATGGAACTGGCGCACAAGTATTATGCACTGGCGGAAACCCAGCCCGACCTGAAAGTGGACCTGTTCAGCAGCGGGGCGCAGGACATCGACCTGAACCGGATTCAGCGTGTGTCCGTGTTCAAGACCAAACAAGAGGGTATTCTGTGCGTGGCGACCATCGACGGAAAGAAACTGCAGCCCCGGAGCGTGACGCGGCAACAGTGGCAGCGTATGTGGCTGGCGGAGGACCGTGCCGGATATAAACACCATCTGGCGGCCACGCTTTTTGCCGATGTGCTGCGTAAAGGACAGACGCAGGAAGAGACTGCCGGAAAGAAACAAGGAGAAAAGGATACCCTACAGCAGGATAAAGACAAGCATCCCAAACAAGCCAATGAGGAATCCCCAAAAACTGCTTCATCCTTGAAAGAGTTGTCCATAAAAGATATACCGGAACAACTGTATGACAAATACAAGAAAATCAAAGAGGAACAACCGGAAGCGGTCGTCCTTTTCAAACATGAGAACAAGTATTACGCGTCCATGTATGATGCGGAAACCATAGCGAACGAGCTGAACATGCCTCCGGACAAAGAACGCATTCCGTATGATGCGGACAAAATCATATCGGTATTTGAACACAGCAATGAGGAAACAAGGCAGCAAATCCATGCGCTGCGGGCATACGTGATGGATTGTGACGGTATGTCCAAGGCGCAGCAAAACGAGCCTGCAGAGGCAACCGACGAACAGAACATGAACGAACAACGTCCAACCATGAGGAGGTAAAGATATGGCAAACAAGAATCAAGAATATACGGAACAATACGCAGATTATGCGATGGCACAGATGCGGAGGTACGGCATTCCGGCCTCCGTGACGCTGGCGCAGGGCATACTGGAAAGTTCCAACGGGCAGAGCCGTCTGGCCGTGAATGAGAACAACCATTTCGGCATCAAGGCCACGCCCGAATGGATTGCCGAAGGTGGCCGGTACGGCCTGTATTCCGATGACAAGCCGAACGAGAAGTTTTGCAGCTACGACAGCGTGGGCGATTCGTATGAGCACCACTCACGCTTTCTGAAAGAGAACAGCCGCTATGCCCGCTGTTTCTCGCTCTCGCCCGACGACTACAAGGGCTGGACACAGGGCCTCGAAAAGGCGGGCTATGCCACGGGAGGGCATTATGCCGACAGCCTACAACGTATCATCGAACAGAACGGGCTGCAAAAGTACGACCGGCAGGTCATGCAGGAAATGGAGACGCAGGGAAAGCGGTTCGGCGTGGAAGAGAACCCGCTCCGTGAGGTCGGAAATACAGTGGACTATTCGTTTCCGGTGGAGCGGAAAGAGTTTCTTTTCGTCACCTCGCCATTCGGTTTGCGGCAAGATCCGGCAGACGGCAAGGAGCGTATGCACACGGGTATCGACATCCGGTGCGACGGCGATACGGTCCTGGCCACGGAGAAAGACGGCAAGGTCGTCGCTGTCAAAGACAAAGGCCATGCACCCGGTAACAAATCGCTGACCGTGGAATACACCCGTCCGGACGGCAGCAAGGTACAGTGTACCTACATGCACCTCGGCGAAGTTTCCGTAAAGGCAGGCGATACGGTACAGGCAGGCCAGAAGCTCGGCCGTTCCGGTAACACGGGGACACGGACGACCGGGGAGCACCTGCACTTCGGTGTCCGGCAGATTTATGCGGATGGCACGCAGCGGGACGTCGATCCGGCAGCGTATCTGGCTGAAATCGCACAAAAGGGACACATCAAACAGCAGGTACTGCATAACGGCAACGACTTGCTCGCCCGATATAAGGGAACAGAAGAGAATGCCACCGGCAAAAGCCTTTCGCCCGATACGTGGATGAAAAAACTGCTCTCCTCGGAGGATAGCGGCGTGGGATTGTCGGGGTGCAGTGATCCTGTCGTGGAAATGGCCATGACCGCCTTTACCTCCCTGATGTTGCTGGCGACGCAAATCGACAGCAAGAACAAGGAGGTACAAAAGGCGGCCATTTCCGAGGCGATGGACAGCCGGCGTATCGACCTCAAAGCGTTGCTGCCGGGCATGAAAACCTGTGACCTCACAGTCGGGGAAAACGGGCGGGCTGTCCTGCAGGCGGACAACGGCAGCGTTCAGGTATCACGGGAACTGACCTCTGCCGAGTTAAGCCGCCTGTCGGTGACGCTGAACGACAGTTCTCTTTCGGAGGAAGCCAAACGGCTGCGTGTGACCGGCGTGCTGAACACGGTCATCCTCTCGGAGGCGGCGTCGCAGAACTTTGAACGGGGCATGTCCGAACAACGGGCACAATCGGAAAACCTGAAAAGATAATCCCAAAAGTCATGATAAAACGCGTGATGATACGACTTTGCGGATATTTGTCCGGGGTGTCCGCCTGCGCCTTGCATATCCTGTTTTGTTCCCGGCTATTCGGTTGGGTAGCAACACTCGTTATCGTGGGCGTCCAACTGGGTATCGCCGGCTGGATTGTCTACATGAGAATACGTGCTCCCGATTAGGAAACGCTTTCAACCTGTTCAACTTCAAGACACCCCGCTTTGTCCGGTGGACTATGTATCACTAAAAGACAAAATAAAATGATTAAATGCAATATTACGGCGTGCGGCACCATCGGCCGCGACGCTTCGATGCGCACGACCAAAGAAGAGAAAACATTCCTGACCTTTCCGCTCCGCGTCGTGCTCCAAGGCAAGGACGGCCGGAACGAAACGGTCGAGATCAGTGTCAGCAAGGAGGGCGGTCAGAAGAAGGTATCCGGCTATCGCAACGGATTGCGTGTCGAGGTTGCGGGGACGCTGTTCCTGAAACGCCGGGGCGAAAAGCTCTATTTCAACCTCTTTGCCGACCGTATCGGCCCGGCGGCAGACATCGCGGATTCCATCAAGGGCGAACTTTCGTTCCGGGGCAAGGTGGGCAAGAACATCGAGGAACGGAAGGACAAAAAGGATAAGTCCTATACGATGTTCTCTGCATTCAGCACCGAAAAGGTCGATGAGAATTTCGAGTACCAGTGGGTGCGTTTCTTCTGCTTCGACAGGCAACGTGAAGAGTGGCTGCAACCGGGCGTCAAGGTAGAAGCCAAGGGCGAGATGACAGTCTCGGTACATAACGGGAAGCCGGACATCTCCTGCCGGGTGGAAGAACTGGCGCAATATATTCCCGAATCGGATAACTTCAATCAGTAGCAGTCATGGCCGGTTATAGAAAGCGAAATACGGAGGGGCCGAGCAGCGAGGACAAGGCGCTGGACCTCTTTGCCGAGATGATGATCGAGAAAATCGAAAGCATCCACAAGGACTGGCATAAGCCGTGGTTTACCGAGGGGGCACTGCAATGGCCGCGTAACCTTTCCGGGCGGGAGTACAACGGTATGAACGCCCTTATGTTACTGTTGCATTGTGAGAATGAGGGGTACAAGATTCCGCGCTTCTGCACCTTTGACTGCGTGCAGCGGCTCAACAAGCCCGGCAAGGACGGGCAGGAATTACCCCGTGTATCTATATTGCGCGGCGAGAAATCGTTTCCCGTCATGCTGACCACATTCACCTGCATACATAAGGAAACAAAGGAGAAAATCAAGTACGACGACTACAAGAAACTCTCCGACGAAGAGAAGGCGCAATACAATGTCTATCCGAAAATGCAGGTGTTCCGGGTGTTCAATGTCGCCCAGACCAACCTGCAGGAGGCTCGACCGGAGTTATGGGAGCAGTTGGAAAGAGAGAACGGGAAAAGGGTCGAAAACGGCGAACATTTCAGTTTTGGGCCTGTCGATGCGATGATAAAGGACAACCTTTGGATTTGTCCCATCAAACCGACGCACCAAAACGAAGCATACTACTCAATCACAAAGAACGAGATTGTCGTACCCGAAAAGGAGCAGTTCAGAGACGGGGAATCTTTCTACGGAACGCTGTTCCATGAGATGGTCCATTCCACGGGTGCCGAAGGTGTGCTTGACCGACTCCAACCTACCTCTTTCGGTTCGAAAGAGTATGCCCGCGAGGAACTGGTGGCCGAACTGGGCAGCGCGTTGGTCGCACAACGCTACGGCATGACCAAGCATATAAAGGAAGACAGTTGCGCATACCTCAAAGGGTGGCTCGATGAGTTGAAAGAATCCCCACAGTTTATCAAGACAACGCTTCTGGACGTGAAAAGAGCTTCGTCAATCGTTACTCAAAAGGTGGATAAGATTGCGCAGGAGTTGGAACAAAATGTTACCGAAGAGCAAGAGGACAAACGCTCTGCCAAGGAACGTATTTTTTATGCTTCGGTGGCCTATCTCCAAACCGCTGACGACACGAAGCAACTGGACGAATTGAAGGACAAAGGCGACTACAAGGGTCTGCTTGCGCTCGCCAAGGAGTATTACGACGGCAACGGCATGGACGAGCAGTATACATACGCTTCTCCCCTCCAGAACCGGGGCGATGACCTGCTGATTGAAGATAAGGACTTTGCCGTGGTGTACAACGGAAGTGTCGGAGGCACATACGACATCATGCTGAAATACACGGAACAGGAGGTGCGGGACCATATCACACGTTACGGCACAGACCGTGCCAGCGATGATGTGAAAGAGGTGGCCAAAGATATGGCGGCGGAACAGTTTGCTGAACTGACACATCAGAGAATGCCGGTATTCGAAATGCCAAACGGAGATATTCTGTATGCAAGGTACAATAGGGACAAGGATACGCTGGACGTGGGTACGGCCACCAATGCAGGGATGGCCGTACAACATCATTACCCTTATGACCACAACATGACGCTGGAGGCCAACCTGCAAGCCGTGAACGAGAAGCTGAACGAGCTTGAAGAATACAGGGAGGAGCTACAAGAGGCGGAATATGGCGGCGGTCTGCGTCGGTAACGGCAGCGTAATATGAAGAATGTGGAGCGATTTCATACTGAAGGCGCTCCACATCCTTATAGTCCCTACCGGTTTTCATTCCGCTACAGACTATATGTTATCATTACGACAGCAGTTTGTCAATCATTGACTGTAACTGCAGCATATCGCAATATTGATTGTTTCCGCCGGTATAATCCTTTGCGTGCCGGGCAGTCCGTATCATGAACGAACCGAGTTCTATCTTTATCCCATCATCCATCCGCACATCCGCAGAATGGTTTATGTATACAAACTTACCATTACGTTCAATAAAGCAACTTGTATAATAATGCCCCTTATTCTCGGATACGACCGCCGCATCCACGGCTTCTGCATATTTGGATATTTCACGTAGCAATGCCGTTTGGAAATTACTGTATTCCTTTGAAACATAAGTTTCTGCGTCTGCAAGGACAGAAGATTGCCATTGGGTATAAAAAGTCTGTGTCATATTCTTTCAATTCTAATTCTGTAAATAAATTAGGCACATAGCAATAAAAGTATTGAATTTATAGTATTCAATTAACATTTAAGCAATTACCATGATGTTTTCAGAGACCAAAGTTACGGAGATTTATTGTATGGCAGATGATTTTTGCAAAGAAATTGCTCAATTTCAGGAAAAATATATGGTTGAAGATAAAGATATTGAATATTCCATGCCCCACTTCCTTTAATATAACTTTATTTCCAACTCCCTTTCTACCATAACAGCATACTGTTTTTGAAAGAAGCCCGCCATTGATGTATGTTTTTCAAAGACGGGCAACTGGCTATATTTTGAATTATACTCACGTTAAATAGCTTTCCCAATTCTCTTTGTCGATAGTTAATTTGTTCATTTCCCAATCGTATTCCACTTCCGGTATATCGGAATAAGGGAAGTGCACGGTATAGCCTATCTGTCCGTAGGAGCAATGCAGCGGTACAACGCAAATTTCCTGACCGCAATAAGACTGTGGCGTACAGTATTTCTTCCAATCAAAACGGCCTGCAACTATATTGCAGCAGAGCAGTTTTAGAGCCATTATGCCTTTCCAACTCTGAAAATCTTTCTTGTAACTTGCTCTTTTCATAATGAATACCATTTAATGAGCCATGTTGTAGTAAATTTCGGGTTCGCTCGATACGTTGTAAATCTGACTCCCGCAACGTACCAATAGGGCGTTTTTTCCGTAGTAAAGCTGCTTCATGCCGGTTATGTTCCCCGTGCGGTGAAAGTTTGGGAAACGGCTTATTCCTGCCTTTTCGGCGTCTCGTGTGTAGAGGGTTTTCGTTCTCATTGCATGGTTGTTTTTAATGTTTCATAAAGTTTTTCTATCATGGCTTCCGCCTGCTCCATATCGCTCACGATGTCTTTGATTCGGTAAGGTGCGCCGTTCTTGCCATGCCCGTCCGTACCAATCCACAGGTAGGCTTCATAGTCGGGGTCGAAGTCTTCGTAATATGTTTCAACTTCCTGTAACAAGCTGTCGGTGTCATTGCCTTTCATCTCAACCGAGAAACTGAAATCCTGCCCGTGAGGTGTGTATTGCTGAAAATCGAACACCACGATGTCCGGTTTGTCAGTATCGGTTTTAACTTGCCAGCCTAATTGTTCAGCTATGGCGATAATCTGTTCTATTGCTGTCATTGTTCTGTTTTTTTATTTCCCTTTTCTTGAAGCCTTCCGACTTCGCCCAAAGGGTTGATTTTTACGTGCAATTCCCAACGGCGAAAGCAAGAACAGCAGGCAAGGAACGGAGGTTAAAATTTTATGAAATGCCGCAATCTGCGATTGCGGAAAGTTTGCGTCAAATTTTATCCGGAGTAGCGAAGCGGTACTTGACACGCTGTTCGTTCGCCGTACCTTTGCTGCGTAAAAACAGGCCGTGGCGATAGTGGAGATTCCATGAAATGATACGCCCAAGCATACAAAGGGAATGGAGGCAAAGATCTCCGGCCGTTACAACAGGAAACGACGGCCGTATGTGTCTGCGGTATAAAGGGCAAAAAAAACGTCGAACGATTGTCCATCGGACAAAATGTAAGGGAATGGAAAAAGAATTGTCTGTATAACAGAATGTTCGACATGGCCTTTATCGGGAATATGAACAACCACCTGTCCCGATTGGCAGGTGGTTGCCCGATATAACTTCCGCAGCCGGTATCAGGCGGCCATGCGCTTTCGGATAAGGGCGATGTTCTTATGCACGAGGTTCATAATCCGCTTGTGATATTTCGTATTTTTATTACACAGTCCTCTCGACTGCAGCACCTTGAATGTTTCGAGGCTCAACTCAACGGTCTCGACCCTCTTGTTTTCTATCCGTGCGGAGAATACCAGCGTATCCGGTTTGAGGTAATATTCGCACTGTCCTACGCAGTGATGTAACGCATTGCCCTCGTCGTAATAGGCTTCCACGCTGTCCAGTACACGGACAACTATCGTCCCGTCCGTGAACTCCAGACCGAAAAACTTGCCTTTCAACTCCCTGAAACGTGCTTCGTTTTCCCTCGCCCGTTTCATCTGCTCCATGCGTTTTTCCCGCTCTTGGAGAATACGCACCTTGTTCTGGTACTTGTCGTGTTCGACTTTCAAATCGGCAGGGCAGACATAGTGGGCGTTGTGCAAGTCTTTGTCGCACCTGTCGAGCATACGGAGATAATCTGCCCATATTCCCATGTCCTTTATCCGATACTTCTGGCGTAACACGATTTTGTAGGACGGCCAACAGAAATCCAAATCCTGCGGGTGGTCTATAAAATACTTGAGGTCGCGTTTGCGTCCGCTTTTGAGTATCGTTTCCACACGGTTGTCTGACAGCAGGGCTTTCATCAGCTTTTGCGGGGCGATGTCTGAAAACGAACCTTTCAGACCGTTACGCCGTAACTTCGGAATAACCGTGTATTTCGGATAGACATAGCAGTCGGCAATGTGGCGATACACATAGTTATCGTTCCGCAGTTCCAACCCCGACCCGTACAGAAAACAATCCAAGTAACGTCCCATTGCCCGTTGTAAGGCCGTCAGAGCGGTTTTCCCGTTCTCGTCCAACCAATACCTCGCCACTTCGCACACGTCCGTCCGAGCTTTCCGGCTCTTGTGATAATAAACGGTCATTCTGAAAATCCGCTGCACCTGAAATCCGTCCTGCGTGGTGATGACAGAAAAATAGCTTTTCTCATCTGTCTTGCGGCAAAGCGTGTCTTTGAGCGTCAGTTTGGCGTGGCAGTTCGGGCAATGGCAACGCTTCGCCTTTGTCTCGTTCCACCTATGACCGCAATCGAGGCAGGTCGTTTGTCCGCTCGGTGTACGAAAAGCGTAATGTCCGACGGTATGCCGGAACGCCCATTCTGCCTGTTTCTCCGTGATAGGCAGCAACCGCCCGTTGGCGGCTACTACCTGATGCTGAAATTTTGTCCGTGCTTTCATGGTCAGAAATCGAAGAGTGAGAGTTCCGTTTGGGTATTCTGTACAGCTTTGGCGGTCGGCTTCGGCCTGCTGTGGCGTTGCTGTATCTTGCGCATTTCTTCCTCCTGATAGGCTTTCAGCGCGTCTTTTCGGGCTTGCGCCTTTTCTTCTTCGGTCAGCTCCACCTTGTGATTGACCACGACGCCACAACTGATAGGTTTGCCCACGTCGATGTTGTCCTCATCATAGTAATGAATGGCGAGCGACCACACCTCGTCGTCGGTCATTCCGCAACAGCCGCTTGCCTTGACTTGATTGAGAATGAATGTGATACAATCGTCCAAGTTTTTGTTTTCTTTGGCATAGGAGACGGCGAAAAGTTCGTCCGTCCGTGCCTTGCCATCCAAGTATTCCTTGATAGTCCGTTTGAAATGTTCCGTACCTTTCATCGTTCAGCGTTTTGAGGTTAAAAATGATAGTCGATGACACCGCCGATGTAGAGCAGCGTACCGGGTTTAAATTCACATGCCTGCCGCAGGAACTCGTAGGATTGCTCGGCGTTGGATTGCAGCCCCTCCTCGTCCATGTAGAACCAGTAAGCGGTATCGAGCGGGTTTTTCAGGAACTTTTCGAGTTGATAGACCGGGCCAATCCAGTCCTGCACGCTTTCGGGGGTAAGGGCTTCCGCCCTGCTTCGAATGTCTGCGATGAAATCTTCTCTCCATCGTTCCGCACCGCCTTTGTAGCGTATGGTATCGTCGGAAACAAGCTCGAACATGCCTTTGGGCAGAATGTTGTTTACCAAGTTGTCGATATGGAACTGGCGTTCCTCATCGTCAATCTCCGCACAATAGTCGAAGAAACTATCGTCGCCCTGCGTGAGGGTGTCCTCGTTCAGGTAGTTGTCCTTGCTCACCCGTGTTTCGGTAATTTGAAAAATCTTGCTGTGCATAACTTTAAATTTTTAATTTGTTGAACTTGCTTTTTTCTTCTCCCTGCTTTCGGAGCCTTTCGGCTTCCTTGGCGGGAGAGATTTTACATGCAAGCCAGACAGCGGGGAAAGGACGGAAAGGCAAGCAAACGGCCGGGGAATTTCACGGAATACCCAATCCGTCGAGGTACGAGGCGGGGGCTGAAAGGCCATCTTCGATTTGCGGAAGGCTGCCGGGCAAATCCGCGAGCCGTTAGCATAGTGGTGCTTGACGCCGGACGACCGCTGTACCTTTGCATGAGAAAATCCAACCGGCGAGGATGTGACGACAGGATGATGAGAGATATGTAATATGGTTAGAATAACCACTTAAAAAGTGGCAGATTGTTTGTGAATTGACATAAACCTGTTACGGTTAAATTCAACGTAGCATTTTGTTGTATGGCAATAAAGTAGTATTTTTGCATAAAATTAATGACTATGGCTATAACGATTAAGAATATTCCGGTTTTGGAAGGTGCTACGGCAGAAGATTTCGTGCGTAGTGCCGACAAGAATGCTGTAAAGGTAACTCCACGGTTGTCCGTGGCGGCCAAGAAACGGCTACAAAAGGTATTGGAAAAATCCCGTTCATTCCGATTCAACTGACAATGGACGGGATTTCCTTATACGATGATTGCGTCATGCTTGCCTATAACAAGGAAGTGCGGGAAAAGTGTCTCCCTTTCACTTGCGGCGAGGATGATCTTGATGATTTTTTCCTTCATGATGCCGATTTATATGCGGATGAACTTTTAGGGAAAACTTACTGTTGGGTGACGACTGAATTTCCGCACCGTATTGTAGCGTTGTTTACCTTGGCTAATGACAGCATCAAGACCAAATTAATCTCTTCCAATGACAAAAATCGTTTGCAACGTAACATCGTAAACCCTAAACGTGGGCGTAGCTATCCGGCTGTATTGATAGGAAGACTGGGGGTAAATCGAGAATATCAGGGCACACCGAGCCATGTCGGGCAGCAACTGATGGTCTTTATAAAAGACTGGTTCCGCCACGAGGACAATAAAACGGGATGCCGCTTTCTCGTAGTGGATGCGTACAACGAGGACAAAGTGCTTAAGTATTACGACAAAAACGGCTTTGTACCCCTGTACAAGACCGAAGAGATAGAAAAGCAGTATTATGACATTCCACAAGACGCACCCTTGAAAACGCGTTTGCTGTATTTTGACTTGAAAAAGGACTGATATAACTTGACATTCGATAGAAACGGTCTCGGACGATTATTCCGGGACCGTTTTTTTATGTGCATATCTCTGCCGGGGATTAATATTTGCCATGCGTATGCCTGTAAAAATAGTCTTGCAGGGATTGGTAACGGTTTTGAATATTCGCGTTTTCATTGAAACCGTTCAGGCAATGGAGCAAAGCTTTTTCGAGCGTGGTGTACCGACGGCTGAAAGTCTGTATATTATCCAAGCAACAGGCTTCCAGAGCGTATTCGAACGGTGCAAGGTTTTCAGGCTCTCTCCGAATCCGCACATGCCACAGGAAGAACAACTGAATCGTGAAACTGTCGGATTCACCCGCTTTCATCAAATGTCCTTCATCGAGCAACCGCCGGACAAGCTCCGGGGTAAGCTGACAATTATTTTTCCGGTAATACTTGCGTTTTGCCGTATTATAGGCTGCGAACTGTTCGATGTCCTGTGCCGTCAGCCCCGGATAGAATGCACGTACTTCTTTGCCTGTAACAGCGATTTTCTCTCCTCCGAACTCGTATTCATACGTCTTTTCATCGGATATTTCTTCTTCCGTAAAGGTTTTGAATGCGTAACATTCCGTTACGATGAACGGTTCTTTTCCAAACTCTGCCAGAGATTCGAGGGCATGGATACTGCCACAGGAGAAGAACATGTTGTTTCCGATACTTTCATCGCTTCCCAGCAGCCGGATTTTTACGTCTTCGGAATCGTTGGTGTACTTCCATACTATCCGACAGCTTGCATAATGAGGCTTCCTGCCGTTCACCTCGACAAATCCGGCAAATCCGCTCTTGATGGCGGCCTTTGTTTTCTCTACATCCGTCAGGACGCTTCGTACCTTACAGGTTTCGCACCAACCGGATTGCAAAGAATCGTCGGCAATTTCCGTTATCACTTGGGTGTTGGGGTTTACCGTGGCTTCGCATACTACCTGCGTACCGCCACATCGTGTACATATTATACTCATATCTTGTCAAGATTAAAAATTAATATATCTTTCTATCCGCTATTTTGAACTTGTCGATAAGGTTCTGCAAACGGCTGTAAATCCTTTTCAACCAAACCGTTTTTCCAGATTCAGCTTAAAGCGTAACATGAGGCGACACTTCCCATCGCATTTACGAACCGACCCCATATAGGCGCATTGACCGCTTGTTTCATCAAACAAAAAACATGACTGCTGAAATGTCTCAAAAATTTTTGTTTTAACCTGTCCGTCCAGAACTTTCCCTTCCGTAATTTGATTAATATCTGCGTGCATAATACATAAAAGTTTAATTAAACATCCGAATTATTTATTTCCCTCCCCTCGGAGGCCTTTCAGCTTTCCTTGCCGGGAGAGATTTTACATGCAAGCCAGCACAGCGGGAAAATGAGGAAAAGGCAAGGAAACCGCCGGGGATTGAACGGAATACCCAACCCGACAGCGCAGCACGGCGGGGACCGAAAGGTCATCTTCGATTTGGGAAGGCTGCCGGGCAAATCCGCGAGCCGGTTAGCGGAGCGGTACTTGACGACCGAATGACGCTGTACCTTCGCATGGGAAAATCACACCGACAAGGGAGTGCGGCAGGGAACGATAAGAATGAGAATAAATAAAAAGGAAAGGCGAACGGGATATAAGAGGGATAGAATATGGACTTGAAAAGGAAATTTTTCGGTATAATTATAATAAGGTGTTTCCGGACACGAGGCCGGGTAGCGGTCTTGTCTCTGCCATAACCGAAAGGTCCAGCGAACAATGAATAACGCAACATCGTTCAGCAGTCAGAAACAGTAACTATGCCGTCGTACTGATTTACGACAATGCCGATAAGATAAGGAAAAGCCGAAAAGAGGGGGTTGCCTTCTTTCCGGCTTTTCGTGAAAGTCCTATTATCCGGGCTTTCCGTTATTCTATACGGTCCAGCCTGCGGATTTCTCCTGAATCGTCCACAGACGGGCATAAAGCCCCTCGTGCCGCATCAGCTCGTCGTGCGTGCCCTGCTCCTTTACCCGTCCGTCTTCCAGAACGACGATCCGGTCCGCATTCATAATCGTCTTGAGCTTGTGGGCGATGACGATGACGGTGCGTCCCTCGATAAGCGTGTCGATGGCTTTCTGCACCTCCACCTCGTTTTCCGGGTCGAGCGATGCGGTCGCTTCGTCCAGCAGGATGATCGGCGCATCCTTCAGGATGGCGCGGGCGATGGATATGCGCTGCTTCTCGCCGCCGGAGAGCGTGCAGCCGCCTTCGCCCACCATCGTGTCGTATCCCTGCGGCAGGCGCATGATGAAATCGTGGCAGCAGGCTTTCTCGGCTGCTGCGATGACCTCCTCGTCCGTCGCACCGGGCTTTCCGAAGCGGATATTGTCGCGTATCGTGTCCTGAAACAGATAGACGTCCTGGAACACCATCGAGATGCGGCTCATCAGACTTTCGGGTTCTATATCTTTCATCGGGACGCTATCGAAAAGGACACGCCCCTGCTGCGGGTCGTAGAATCGGGCGCAAAGTTTCATCACCGTACTTTTCCCGCTGCCCGAAGGACCGACGAGAGCCGTCAGCGTGTTCTTCGAAAACGCAATGGAAACGTCCTGCAGCACCGTCTTGTCCTGATAGGCGAACGACACATGCTCGAAACGGATGTCGCCGGTGACCGGAGCCTGCCGTTCGCCTTCCATCTCCGGCTCGTTCATCAGCGTGAGAATGCGCCCTCCGGCAATGGAGAAGTAGCGGAACTCCGCAAAGTTGGTCAGCGCCGAAGTCAGCGGGTCGAACACACGCGAGCCGACCACGAGGAACAATACGAACACGAGCAGCGAGAGTTCGCCTCCCAGCAGCAGGTAGGTTCCGCACAGCACCATCAGGGTCAGTCCGGCCCGCACCAATGTAATGCACAGCAGCACGAAAGGACCCAGCAAAGCCTCCTGACGGATGCAGGCACGGCGCAATTCCGCAAAAGCGTCGCGCAGCCGGACAAAGCGGTCGCCCAGCAGGTTGTAGGCTTTCATCACCCGAATGCCCTGCAAGTATTCCTCCAAGCGGTTCCCGGCATTGATTTTGGCTTGTATCTGCTTGCCGCTCAACCTTTTCTGCACACTCGTGCTCATCCATAGGACAAGTATGGCGACCGGCAGGGCGGCGAACATGGCAACGGCCATCCGCCAGTCGATCCATACCAGCGAGAGGAACGCCAGTACGGGCATGACGACGGCTCCCATCAGTTGGGGCAAATGGTGGGAAATGCCCGTCTCGGCCATCGTGAAATCGGTAACGAGCATGGATGAAAGATCGCCGGGGTCGCGCCGGGAAAGAAATCCGAGAGAGAGTTTCCGCAGATGTTCCGCCAGTGCGATACGCCCCGACGCACTCATCTCGTAGGCTCCTCTGAAATTGGCCCGGTAGGAGGTCCGTTCAGCCAGAGCCATCACCAGCATATAGACGGCCAATATGCCGAAAATACACCACAGCCTTGCCGTGTCGAGCGGTCGTCCGCTGCCGTCGAATGCGGCGAAGATGATGCGCACCGCCTCGATGGAGAGACAGAAAGGTATGATATTGACCAGATTGACGAGCATGGTATAGCCCACGGGCTTATAAAGACGCTCCGTATGGCCTATCGTAATGTTTTTAATCGCATTCATATTCCACTCCTTTCATTTATGTGCGATGATATGCAGTTCTTCTTTTTTCTGAATCATCCGAATGTCGGAAAATCCGGCTTTGGACAGCAACCGTTTCAGGTCTTCGGCTCCATACACCGTCATTCCCTTTATCCTGTCCGTCCACGCCTTTCCGAGTTCGGGGTCGCTCGCTTCCAGACTGATGAGAAAGCATCCCCCTTTCCGGAGCACGCGGAAGACTTCGGCCAGCGCCTTGCTGACGGGAGACCAGAAATAGACGGTCTCGAAGGCCGTAACGGCATCGAAGGCCCCGTCCCCGTAAGGCAGGGAGCAGACATCGCCCTGCCGTATGAAACAGCGTCGATCCAGTTCTCCTGCATTGTGCCTGCGGGCGAAGGCGACGCTCTCCTCCGACAGGTCCATGCCGTAAACTTTTCCCTGCGGACACAGCTTCAGCAGACGCTTTACGTTGGCGCCGCCCCCGCATCCGATGTCCAGCACATTCCATTCCGGCCGCCAGTCCACCTGTTTCATGCCGCGACGGGCCAGCGAAGCGTGGAAACAGTTCATTCCCCGCAAAATCATCCGTCCCCAGAATCCCTGCGGGCAACTCGTATTCTGTAAAATATCGTTCAAGAAACTATTCTTTTTCATATCTCCGTATTCAATTTTTGTTCAACTTCCAATGATAAGCGCTCGTATAGGCATCCCACATGTTCTTGTAGAGACCCTCGGCGACGGATAAGTCGTCGTGCCGGCCCTGCTGTACGATCCGGCCCTGCTGCAAGACCACGATGTTGTCCGCCGAGACGATGGACGACAGCCGGTGGGCGATAATAATCACGGTCTTGCCCTTTATCAGGGATTGAAGGGCCTGCTGCATCTTGTATTCGTTCTCCGGGTCGGCGAAGGCCGTGGCTTCGTCCAGCACCAGTATCGGCGCATTCTTCAGAATGGCGCGGGCCACGCATACCCGCTGCGCCTCGCCGCCTGACAGATACACGCCCTCGTCGCCTATCCTCGTCTCGTAGCCTTGCGGCAGCCGCTCGATGAACTCGTGGCACTGGGCGGCTTTGGCCGCTGCCACTACCGTTTCTTTCGTGGCGGCGGGGGAACCGACGGCGATGTTCTCGTACAGCGTGTCATAGAACAGGAAAGTATCCTGAAAGACGAATGAAACGGTATCCATCAACTGCGGCGTAGCAATGTTCCTGATGTTCACGCCGCCGATGAGCACCTCGCCCTGCTCCACGTCCCAGAAACGGGGAATCAGATTCGCGACGGTGGACTTGCCGCTTCCCGAAGGCCCCACGAGCGCTGTAATCCGGCCTTGCGGCGCCGTAAAGCAGACATCGCGCAGCGCCTCGGTACGTGTGCCCTGTTCCGTATTTTCGTAGGAGAACGACACGTGGCGGAACTCCACCTCATACGACTGTGGCACTTCGGGGCGTTCCGGTTCGGGAACGGGCTTTTTCTCCAGAATGCGGTCGATCCGCGCCACGCCTTCGTCGATCTCCTTGGTGTTTCCGCCCAGAAACGTCAGTTTGTAGATGGGCGAAGCCACACCCGGCCCCATGATGATGAAAAACAGCCATACGGTGGCCAATGCAAGCGACTGGGGATTTCCTTGTATTAACAGGATACCCACAGGTAGAATGAACGTCACCATCGAGTTAAGCAGGACGGTGAACGCAATCATTCCGTTCTGGTAGGTGTCGCAGCATTTCAGGGCGAACGTCTTATACGCCTGTATCTCGGCATTGAACTGCCGGAACGAGCGGACGCTCTGTCCGAATATCTTCACTACGGGCATTCCCCTGACGTACTGCACGGCGGAGGCGCTCATCTTCTCCTGCGCGTCATAATAGATACTCATGAACTCCCGTGCCTTCTTTCCCATGAAATTGGAGAATTGCAGGGCGAAACTCACCAAAACCACGGCCAGACAGACCACTGTCAGCCATGTATCCAGCGAGAAAAAGATGACGAGCATCACCACGACCGTCGCCACTACGTTCACCAAGTCGGGAATCGTGTGGGCGATGAATCCCTCGATTTTCTCGATGTTCTGCTCCATCGTCTTCTTGATGGCTCCGGTAGAGGTGTTGTTGAGATAACCCAGCGACAGCTTGCCGATGTGTTCGGACAGCCGGACGCGCAACCCGTACAGAATGCGGAATGCCGCCACGTGCGAGAACATCAGGGCGGCGTACAACAGCACCAGTCCGCCGATAAGCCCGCAGAAGGCGATCCAGCCCCAGCGAATCATGCCGGCTCCGTCCACCGAAGCCGGGCTTGCACCGTGCGTCAGCAGCTCTTTCAACACCTCGTACACCGCCCAATAGGGTACGAGCATACACACGGCGCTGCCTGCCGACAGCAGACCTGCCAGAAAGAGCAGTCCTTTCTTCTGTCCCGCAATCTCGAACAGGCGGGACAGACCTTCTTTCTTCTTTGTCTTATCCATTGTCTTTTCCGATTTTATACCTTGTCATTTCGATACGATTTCATATCCCAACATTGAGCTGAACTTGTAGCACAACCGCGTCATCCGTCCCAATATCTGCCCGAAGAAGAAGCCCCAGCGCGGACGGAAGAATTTCATGTAGTTGGCCTGTTCCAGAAGGCGCAGGCGGGGTTCCCATTGTTCTACCAGACGCCCGTCGCTCAGACCGGAGCGGATTTGCGCCTCGTGTCCGCGGAGCGAATCGGGTTTCACCCCGTGACGGCTCATTATTGTGCCGCAGACATCGAACCACAGTTCGCCGCCCCCGAAACGCTCCGCTACATGATGCAGGAATGCCTTTACCTGCTTTTCGTAGAAATACATCAGCACGCCTTCGACCACGAAAATAAAATGCGCATCGGAATGCCGACGGCGCAGGTCGTCCAGCCAGTCGGTTTCCAGCAGGGAGGCCGCGATATAGGGATTGCCCGGCTGCTCCGGAATCAGCTCGCGGCGTAGCGCAATGACTTCCGGCAGGTCCATGTCGTAGAATACAGCCTTCCCGTCGCCGATACGCTGGAAACGGGTGTCCAGACCGCACCCCACGTTCACTACCACCGCATTAGCGTGTTTCCCGATGAAGCGGCGCACGGCACGGTCGAAAAACCACCCGCGCACCACGCAGCCGACCTCGCTCAGCTTCGCCCCGTCGAAACGGGAATAGTCGTATTCCAGACTGTCCACCAGACCCTCCGCAACCTTGTCGTTCAGAATCGGGTTCTTTCGGCGGCTCTCTTTCGCCCTGTAGTAGAGCGGAATGAGCAATGTCTCGGCGACAATGCTCTCGAATTTATGTTTCTGTTTCATTTGTTATGATATTTATTAATGAACGATATTCAGATTTGTTCACGAATAAAAAAAGAGGAAACCTTCGTGAAGATTTCCTCTTTTCCCGCTGCCCCGTCACGGCAGCTCGTCCGTATGTGTCTTTTCTATCCGTCATACCTTGATAATGGCCCTCCAACCTTGAATTTCAAACAGAATATAGTCGTGCAGAATGGATTCCATTTCCTGCTTGGGCACTGCGTGCATCAACAGTTCCTCGAACAGCGTGAACATCCACACCGTATGCAGGTGAATGATGAAGTCGGACACGGCCGTATTTATATCCGGATACTTTTTCTTCATGGCGGCGAACCATGCCTTGACCAGCCCGGTCGAGCGGTCGGTGTAGCTTTCGCGAAAATGTTCCAGCGAAGAGCCTTGGGCACGGAACAACAGGATCTCCAGCAGACTGCGATGCGTTTCGATGAGTGAAACGTATTCGTCGATACAGGCTTTCAGATATTTTTCGGAACGCATCGTCATCACGTCCTCGCCGCGTATGCCGTGATGCTCCTGCAACATGGCTTCCATAGCGTGCAGGACGGGACGGACCACTTCACAGAACAATTCGTCCTTGTTCCGGAAATAATTGTATATGTTTCCCACACCGACCCCGACGGCTCCGGCAATCTCACGCATGGAGGTCTTGGAATACCCCTGCTGCCCGAATCGCTGTTCGGCGACTGCCAATATGCGGCCGCGTATGTCTTCTTTGAGTACCTGCATAAATAATGAACGACGTTTCCGTTTATATTTTGCAAAAGTACGGGGTTTGAATTTACTGGACAATACCTATTTGTGGTGATTTTACATGATTGAAATAAGGGAAAAGCAGGTATTACCGGAGGTAGCGAAATACCTTGTTTATATCCGAAAGGAAAAGTCATATTGTTCATTGAAAAGGAGAAAGTCTCATAGATTATAATTACTTTTGTACTTAAAACTCAAAGAATCAAATATAAAATGGCAAAGATTACAGTAAAAGATACGAGTGTCACAATTATATCAGTCAACGAGAATGATTATATCAGCCTGACAGACATAGCAAGATACAAAAGCGATGATCCGACTGCGGTTATCGGGAACTGGCTGCGTAACCGGAATACAATAGAATATCTGGGTATTTGGGAGAGTTTATATAACCCTAATTTTAAACCCCTCGAATTCGAGGGGTTTAAAAAGGAAGCCGGGCTGAACGCCTTTACCTTATCACCGACAAAATGGATAAGTACGACAAACGCAATAGGAATACTATCCAAGTCAGGACGCTACGGCGGCACTTACGCTCACAAGGATATAGCATTTAAGTTTGCAAGCTGGATTTCCGTTGAATTTGAACTGTATATTATAAAGGAGTTCCAACGATTAAAGACCGAGGAACAACAGCAACTCGGTTGGTCTGCCAAACGGGAACTGTCGAAAATCAACTACCGCATACATACCGATGCTATAAAACAGAACCTTATCCCGGCAGAGGTAACCGCCAAACAAGCCAGTATTATTTATGCCGATGAAGCCGATATGCTGAATGTGGCGATGTTCGGTATGACCGCCAAGATGTGGCGTGAGCAACACCCCGAACTGAAAGGGAATATCCGGGACTATGCCTCTATTAACGAATTGATTTGCCTTTCAAATATGGAAAACCTCAATGCAGTATTTATAGACCAAGGTATTCCGCAGGGTGAGCGGTTGATTAAACTCAATCAGATAGCCATTCAACAGATGAAAGTATTGGAGAGTGACGGAAGCAAAAAATTGCTGAAATAGTAAAAAGAACAAGGATTGTCCATCGGGGTAATCCTTGCTTTCCATGGCGTATCTATCTTTTAGGTCACAGGTTTTATAATATACTATGGTAATTATATACATCCTAAATATTATTTTCGCCAAGGATATAACAAACCATGACGAATAAAGATGAAATAACAATGAACTCTGATAAAAACGCCTATTTTCTATCGCTTCCGGAGATAACCGAGTTATCTGTTCCTCCCAAAACGATATTACTGGAAGAAGGCAGGATAGCGGACAAGTTGTTCTTGATCCGGAAAGGTTGCCTGCGCCTGTTTTTCAACAACGAAGGGCAAGACATCACTTTCCAGTTCTTTTTCGAGGGGGATTTCGTCGCATCGTTCGACAGCCTGTATAAACGGACACCGAGCCTTTTTTCCTTGGAGAGCATAGAGCCGGCTGAACTGTCGGTAATGAAGCGGGAAGATTTTTTCAGAAACCTCGGACAGAAGCCCGTGTTACGGCAGATATACGAGGAAAAAATCATCGAACGCTTCCATGTCTATCAGCGGCTCTTCCTTTCCCGCATAAAGAACACCCCCCAACAACGGTATGAAGAACTGCTGAAAGAATACCCCTCCATCATACAGCGGGTTCCCCAGCATTATATTGCCTCCTATTTGGGAATTACAGCCGTTTCCCTGTCGAGGATCAGAAACAGGCGATAGTTCATTTCTTTACATTTGTTATCGTCCGGTTCCAGTCGAAGATGCGAACTTTGCCGCATCTATTAAAACCGAAAGACAGATGAAAAAGATTTTTGTAATAGACTGGAGTCTGATTCCCGTGTTTGTCCTGTCCGCATACTCCGGAATCGAATTGCATGTGGCCGACTATGAAGGTAATCACGAGGTATGGCATAATTGGGCAGTTTTCCATGTCCTGACGAGCCTGCTGTTCCTCATGGCCTCCATATTCCATATAGCGACGCATTGGGGCTGGTATAAGGGAACTGCCAAGAACGGAATAGGCCGGAAAAGCAAGGTCACGGCGGTACTGTCGATTCTGTTCCTGTCCGTGGTTCTGACCGGATTCGCTTTATTGGGCATAGAAGGAGCAGGTTCCCCGGTCGGGCTATGTCATTTTTGGACAGGAATCGTTACAACTGTCCTTTCTATCGGCCATATACTGAAACGCCTTCCGTTGCTACGCAAATCATTGAAATAAGCACAACCTATCCAACGGACAACTTTCGGACAAAGCGTTTTTACAGAAATCGGGGTACTTATTACAAATGCGGCTTCTTGCTTACCGAGAATACCGCATTTTTCTTTTATTCCCCGACCTATTATTCGATTTCAGCATTGCTCGTCTAACCATTTGGGGCATCCGGTCCATTCGTCACCATTCAAATCCGGCATCAGGGAATGCCTGTTGCCATAGGCTCCGACTTCATGCAGTCCCACGAATGTGGCATTTCCTCCGCAAAGTTTTTTGCTCTTCACGAGCTTATGCCTTTTTCCGAAGGAGATGCACGTGCCTGGCTTTCCCGACGATACTTCGGATAGACATTAAAATAGGTGTAAAATAAGATGTTACGCTTATAATTATACACAAAATCCTTTCATTTCGAACCATCATGCCTTATTTATACCGGACGGGGGCAATGTCGCTCCCGTAAAATAATTAAGGACTATGATAATAGGTTATTTAAGGGTCAGCACGGGCAAACAGAACCCGGCTAACCAACAAGACGAGATCCGGCGTTTCGCCGACAGTAGAAATCTTTCCGTCAGCCAGTGGGTAACGGAGATCGCCAGCGGCAAGAAAAAGGGGTGCGACCGCAAATTAGGGGGACTGATACGGCGCATGAAACATGGCGACACGCTGATTGTCACGGAAATATCACGCCTAAGCCGCACGCTGACGGACCTCATGGCCATCATGGGCAAGTGTCTGGAGAAGGGAATCAACCTTTACACGACCAAGGAGGGGTATTCGTTCGACAACTCCATCAACAGCAAGGTACTCTGTTTCGCATTCGGTTTGGTTGCGGAGATTGAACGCAACCTGATTTCGATGCGCACGAAGGAGGCGCTCGCCCTGCGGAAAGCCGAGGGTGTCGTCCTTGGCCGGAAAAAAGGCAGCTACACGAAAATGAACGTGCTGATCGAAAACCGGAAGGTCATCGTCGGCATGTTGAAGCGGAACTGTACGATTGCCGATATATGCAGGCGTTTCGACATTTCGCGGGATACGTTCATGAAATTCCGCAGTCACTATAAGGAAATAGATAAGGCCATGAAAGAGAAAGAGATAAGACGGAAAGGGGAGTTGCAAAAACGGACGGTATGATTTTACGTTGGTTTAATCGTTGGTTAAATCGTTCGTTTTCAGCCACAAAATTACAAAAACACAAATTATCCACAAAAAAAATCTGCAAAAAATTGCGTTTCAACTCTTTGAGTAGGACAAATTTTCCCGGAGTGTCCGAATAATACGACCTTTTTTCCGATAGTCTTTTTAACGAACAAATAAATCGGCATAACTAACAGTTATCCGGCTGATTATTTGTTGGTTCGGTGCTTTTTTGCCTCTAAAGAAAGAAGCACGGCACGGACAAACGTACAGAGATTGAATAAATAGCTGATATAAATAAATTGGCATAGACAGAATTATGACAATGAAACGAATACTGTTATTATTTCTTTTATTCTGCGGCGGGTATGTTCATGCGCAAGAGTTGGACTCGGTCCGTATCCATTACCGGCAGGGCCACAGGGAAGTGGACGTGCTCTTCCGGGACAACCGCGCGGAACTGGAGCGTTTTATCCGCACCCTGCGTGAAGAACACGGTGCGGGCCGCCTTGAAAGCGTCGTGATACGCTCGTGGGCATCGCCCGAAGGTGTGAACCGTCTCAACGAGGTGCTGTCAGAGCGCAGGGCCGACTCCCTGAAATCCTATCTCGTGCGCCACGCCGGAATCCCCGACAGTTTGATCTGCATACATGGAGAAGGTATTGCGTGGGACATGCTGCGCCAGATGGTTGCCGTCTCGGACATATTATACAAGGAAGAGGTGCTGCATATCCTTGACCATACGCCCGTATGGGTGTTCGACAAGGCAGGCCGCGTAGTGGACGGACGCAAAAAACAGCTCATGGACCTGCGGGGCGGTATGCCGTACACCTACATGCTGGAGAATTTCTTTCCCGAACTGCGCTCCAGCCTCTCGGTGGCCTGCTACCGGAAACCCGAACCGCCCGTAAAAGTCATTCCCCAAAAAGAGACGAAAGTGAAAGAGCAGGAACCGGCCCTGCAACCCGATAGCGTGGCAGAAACGACCTCCGAGCCGGCAACGGTGCGGCAGGAAGCGACCGTGCAACCGCAGAGACCGACGGTGCAGCGGCTGGCCGTCAAGACCAACCTGCTCTACGACGCGATACTGATGCCTTCGCTCGAAGTGGAGTACCGCATCTCCGACCGCTGGACGGTGAACCTCGAAGGCGACATGGCATGGTGGAAGAACGACGGCAAGCACAAGTATTATCAGGTGGCCACGATCAGCCCGGAGGGACGGTGGTGGTTCGGACAGAAGCAAGGCAGCCCGTGGCACGGACACTACCTCGGCGTGTTCGGCGGCTTCACGTGGTACGACCTTGAAAACGGCAAAGAGGGCTATCAGGGCGAGGCCGAAATGGTGGGTGTCAGCTACGGCTACATGTTCCCCATCGGACGGCGGCTCTCGCTGGAAGCCGGTATCGGTCTGGGGTACATGCACAGCAAGTACGAGGTGTACGACCCGATACCTTACCTGGGCGGCACGCATTACGTCTATCGGCAGACCAGCAAACTGGACTATTTCGGGCCGCTGAAACTGAAACTGACGCTCGTCTGGCGTTTGTGGAACACGGATAAGAAGAAAGGAGGTGCACGATGAGACGCACATCGCTATATATGGCATTATACGCCGCCACGCTCCTGCTGTTGGGTGGTTGCCGCAAGGATCTCTGTTACGACCACCCCGACCATGCTTTCTCCGTTCAGGTAGACCTCACCGCCACGTGGGAACAGGAATGGGAACGCAGCTACCAGACCGACTGGCAGTCCGTGTGGAACTCCGCATGGCCCCAACGCTATGACGACCTTCGCCCCGACGTGCCCACAGGTATCCGTGCCCGCATCTATACCGGCGGCATCGCCGAGAACGAGGGCAACCTGTCGCCCGAAGGCGGCCGTCTCTACATGAACGAGGGTACGCACGATCTGTTGTTCTACAACAATGACACGGAATACATCGTCTTCAACGACATCGCCGCACTGACTTCCGCACGTGCTACCACCCGCAGCCTGACGCGGGGGTCTTTCGAGGCCATGCACGCGGACGAGCGCACCGTGAACCAGCCCGACATGCTTTACGGCGCATACATAGGCAGCTACGAAGCCCTGCCCACGCAGGAGACTGTCAGCCTGCCCGTGCGTTTGCAGCCGCTCACCTATACCTACCTCGTGCGCTACGAGTTCCAACAGGGGTTGCAGTACGTGGCCCTCGCCCGCGGAGCACTGGCAGGCATGGCCGAGAGCGTCTATCTGAACGACGGACACACCGGCCCGGAATCGGCAACCGTGATGTTCGACTGCACCCTGCGTGACTACGGTCCGGAGGCCACGGTGAAATCCTTCGGCATTCCCGACTATCCCGGCGACCACTACGGTGACGACACCCGCACCACGGAACATACCTACCACCTCAATCTCGAAGTGCGCCTGCACAACGGCGCGATGAAGACCTTCGAGTTCGATGTGACGGACCAAGTAAAGGCCCAGCCCCGTGGCGGCGTGATTATCGTCTCCGACGGTCTTGTCATCACCGACGAGGAAGGGGCGGCAGGCTCCGGCGGCGGTTTCGACATCGACGTGGAGGGATGGGGCGATTACATCGACATCCCCCTGCCATTGTAAGAAAGGCGACCTGTATAAAACAGGGGACCATTGATAATTAAACAATTAACCAAACAACAATGTATTTTTAATTTAAACTTTTGCAACATGAAGAAGAGTTTATTTTTGCTGGGAGTCACCGCAGCGGTGCTCTCCGGCTGTAGCAATCAGGAAGTGATGGACGTGGCCGACTACGCCAACCAGCCCATCAAGTTTTCAACTTTTGTGGACAAGACCACCCGTTCCGGTGATGTCGCGCAAGCAACTTTTCAGAAGTTCTGGGTATTCGCACAGAACAAAGCCGTATCAAGTGCGGAGTGGGCAGATGCCTTTACCAACGTACAGGTGAATAAGATAGGCGATAACAATTGGCAGCCCATAAACACCTACTACTGGGAACAGAACAAAGAGTTCCGCTTTGCGGGCTATGCTAACGGGGAAAGCCAGCTTGACAACACAGTTGTCAGCTACGATGCCGGTTCAACGAATGACAATTCAACATCCGGCCTGCTGACTTTCAAAGAGTACAGCACGGACGGAAAGAACGACCTCGTGGCCGCAATGGGAAATGAGAATAACTACACATGGGACGGTTCTACTGGCGATGCTCCGGCGGTAGGCATGACGTTCCGGCACATGCTGTCCAAACTGACTTTCACATTCAAGACCAAAATGGCCAATACTTACACCGTGGCAGTAAGCAGCCTGCGGATAGAAAAGGCTACAACCAAGTCTACAGGAACGTACCACAAGGACAACAACGGAACAATCAAATGGAATAGCGACGGACTCTTGAATTATACGGGTACATACACCTTTGAAAACATCCCCAATGTAACGGCCGATGCCGCCAACGAACAGGGGTATTTCAGCCAGATGTGCGCACCCTTGTACGTCATTCCACAGAGCTGTGGCACACTGAAGGTCAACTTTACCGCAACGGTAAAGAACGATGCCCAAGAGACGGTAGGCCAGCAAGACTTCGTTGCCACGTTGAGTTACTCACCGAGTGAAACTGAAACTAATTTGCAAAAGGACACGTGGACAGCCGGATACTATTACAACTACACGGCCGAGTTGAAATTGGAAGATATTAACACCGACCCGAATGCCAAACCTATCAAGTTTGACGTGACTGTAGATGACTGGAAGCTTACCACGCCGGGAGACGACCTTACTCTGAAGTAAACGGTTGCCGTACCTGCCAATCCGTTTCCGTGAGTTGCCCGACCCACATCCGTGAGTTGAGCAACTCAGCATGGCGAGAAACTCAACTCGGCGAAACGGGAAACACAACTCGACCGATTAGTCCAATCGGTCCGAAGAATACAGGCCGGGCGGGGTTGAATGTTCCCTTCCCGGCCACAACGATGCAGGACAGACCGCAAACATGCAGCCTCCCTGCAAGAACAGAATAACCTTTATATGATGAGATATATGAACAGAAGAAAGAACACCCTCGGAATCCTGCCCCTGCTGGCGGCGGCACTGTTGTCGGCGGCTTCCTGCACAGAAAGCATGGAGCAGGACATGGAGACAGCCGGAGACAGCGGGGCGATACGTTTTTCGCTGCCCACGCTGACACGCTCCGCCATCGGGAGTGAGGACGACCTGAACACCGACGGCCAGTCGTTCAGCGTGTGGGGCTGCTATCGCCACACTGACGGCACAGGTAGCGACGTACAGATATTCGACAACACGACCGTGGCTTACGGCTCCGGTAGCGGCTGGACTTACGAAGGCGGCCTGCAGTACTGGCATTCGGGCAATACCTACGACTTCTACGCCCTCTATCCGTCCACAGAAACGCTGGGCGATGCCGTGTCCTCTGTCGCCTGCACGGACGGCACTTTTACCGTCAACGGTTTCGATGCCACGAAAGGGCTCGACCTGATGACGGCGGAAAAGACGGGTATCTCCGTCATGGCAGGCCAGACAGAGCCTCCCGGTCCGGTAGCCCTCAAATTCCAGCATTTGCTGGCACGCGTTACCTTTGCGGCACGCAGTGAGGGTGGCAACGCCACAGTGCATTCCATCTCCCTTGAGGGGCTGGATGTCAAGGGAGATTACGACAGCGGCAAGGAACCCCTGTGGAGCAACACGACAGAGGGAACCGTCAGCGTGGAGAAAGAGACTTCCGTAACCCCAGCCGGAGATGCGGATGTGTCGGGCGACCTGCTGCTCATTCCGCAATCGCTCACGGACGGGGTGAAGCTGACCGTCACCTACGACACCGATGCCGAGAAGGGAAAGACCGCTTCTTACACATTGCCTGCCACCACCGTAAGCATGTGGACAGCGGCGAACCATTACCGTTACTCGTTCACCCTCACCGGCGGAGGCTACATCGTGTTCGACCCGCCCACGGTCAACGCATGGAGCGACGCCATAGGCGGGAACGTAACCATCGATGTGACCCAATAACCTTATTATAAGCTATCTGTAACCTGACGATAAAATGAACATCCAAATGAAGCAACGATACATATTTTCGGTTCTCCTGCTCCTCTGCTCCGCCTGCCAGCAGGAGGAATGGGCGCAGCCCGAAGCCGACAGTTCCGACGCCATCCGCTTTGCCGCCCCGAGCATTACCGTGGAGAAGCTCACCCGGAGCACGTTCCACAACGCATTTCCTACCGGCGGCACGTTCGGTGTATTGGGCTACTGCGTGCCCTACCAGCGCGGTAGCGACACCGAAATGGACTGGGCATCGGGCAGTGCATATTGGGGCAACAAGAGCGGCAACGCCTTCCCCGACGTGTTCTTCAATCAAGCCGTCACCTACGACGGCTCGGCCTGCACTTATAACTTTGAGAACAGTGGCGGCCCGCGAAAATGGTACAACACGACGGACGATGCGGCAGCGACCTCTCCCGACAGCTACCGGTACACCTTCTTCGCCTATTACCCGATGGACGCTTTTACAGTGGAAAGTCCCGCCAGCGCCACCACACGGGGCGTGCCGAAACTGACGTTCACCATGCCGTTCACTGAGACGGGCGATGTAGCGACCGAGTTGGATGACACGCAGACGTCCGACGCGATGGTTTCCGTCGTCTATAACCACCTGCGCACCACGGGGAACGTGGGTTTCAACTTCAGCCATATCATGACGGGTTTGGGCTTCGCCGTGAACAACTACAATTACGGGGGAGATGATGAAACTGTTACCGTCAAAAAGGTTACGTTGTCGGGCAACTTCACCCGCTCGATTACCATAGATTTCAGCAAGAACACCAACGAAGACGGATTCTACACCTACAGCGGCACCTATCCCGGCACATACGCGATATATAACAACGAGGAAGGGCTTGCAGTAGCTCCCAACAGTTCCGTCCCCCTGATAGGCGACAGGCACCTGCTTCTGTTGAGCAACGCCACGGACGGCACTTATTTCGGCAAGGACGTGAAGGTTCAAGTCGAATATATCTACGGGAGGCAGGAAAAGATCGCCACGGCCGAACGTCCGTCGCAGTTCCAGCCCCGCGCGGGTGTCCGCTACACGGCACAGCTCAACTTCGTGGGCGAAACCTTCGCGCTGAACTTCATCGCCGCCGACAACGAGTTCTGGGAAGACGGAGGAGACAGCGATGTCTCTATCCAATAAAGCAACAACTGAAAACAGCATAAAGATGAAAAAGATACTTTACTACTTCTTGCCGGTGGCCGCCATGCTTTTGCCGGCAGCCTGCACCACGGAGGAGGATTTTGGCAGCGGTACCGTTCCGCCCGGTGACGGATTCACTATCGAGGCCGTGTGCCAGAACATGCTACCGCAGCAAGTCGTCACCCGCTCGGCCATCGCCAAGGACGACAAGGAGAAACGCATCAACCAGCTATACCTGTTCTTCTTCGACAAAAACGGCAACTATCTGGAATCGACCAACGAGAAGGTATTCTTGCCGTATATGGCTCCGTCAGCAGGAACGAGCAATGTCAGTATCCCTACGGACGTATTTGCGAGTCCGGACCTTGCCGAAAATACCTACATCTATGCCCTGGCCAATGTGACTCCAGAGGTGCTGACAGATGCCGATGGCGACGGTTATCCCGACAATTTCCCAAAAGAGGGCAAAGATGGGATGTGTCCCAAAGACCTGTTTGAAGCGTTTGTGTACAATCCTGACAATTACACTCCCGATTCCCGTGATGCCATCACGACCCTGCCGGAACATGGAATGCCGATGGCGGGCAAGAGCACGACTCGCGTGGACCTTACCGAGAAGGGAAGCCTCACGATACAGCTCAAGGCACTGATGGCCCGCATCGACATCAACATCAGTATCGATTCCGACCACTCGGACGAGAGCGGGCAACTGCCCCGCCTTTCCATTGCGAAATGGGGCGTGTACAACATGCCTACCGCCGTACCCCTGACCGAGCCTGCCGATGCCCAGACCAGCCTGACTACCAAGGACGCATACCGCAATGTAGAAAACATACCGAGCGATGCCGTCATCTACAACCACGGCGGGGCTGCCTCCCTGACCTTCTATATGTTCGAGAACATGATTGAACCGGACATAGATCCGGAGAGCTATAAGTATCCGGCCGGAGTAGTAGAAGATGTTGACAAGCAGCGGTGGAAACCGAAGTTAGTGAAGGAAAACAGCAAGGCCACCTATTTCAAGATGAAAGCCTATTACACCACCTATAACGGCGACCCTTCCCTGCCCGCAAATCAGGATAACACCACCATCGAGGCTGAATATACCTTCTATCTCGGAGGCGACCCGGTAAAGGACTTCAAGGTGATACGCAACAGGCACTACGCCAACAACATCGTCATCAGCGGACTGACCCATGTGGGCAACAACCCGGACCACATCACCTTCGATGCCCGCGTCAACATCACCGAGCAGAACAACCCGTTCTACCTCTCCATGCTGCGCGAGCGTGACCACGACGCCCACTTCTGTATCACACCTTTGGACGTGTACTTCTTCGAGGAAGATGCGAATCCCCAAATGACTATCACCCTCGGAAACGACGCCAATAATGCGGACGGCAAGCCTTGGATACGCATGGAACGTGTGCCTGCTGAAAATATGCGGGAAGGAACGCTGCCTGCCGACATGAGTACAGAAACCCATTTGATGACCGGAAAGAAGGATGGAAAGGAATGGACTGCGGGAAACGGCAAACGCAGGTACTTCACCACAGACTTGGTGACCAACACCCTTGCGAATAATACCCAATATATCATTAAGACGAGCCGTGACCGTATCTATTTCTACTTGGACGAAAACCTAAGCACGAAAGACCGCACCGCCACCGTCAACATCTCGTACACCGACGACAAGACGCAGACGCCACGCACCCGTACCATTGAAATCGTACAGCACGGTCTGTTGCCGGTAACCGTACCGGGAGACGACGACAATCCCACGCAGCAAATCTATGTGGAAGCCTACGAGGAGTATATTTCCCATTACGACCCCCTGAATGAGTTTGAAGGGAATTATATCTATGACGGATTGGAATGGGGGCTGGGCGGACAGTATTTGAACAGTAGCCGACTAATTCAAACCGGTATGTTCAATTGGGAGAGAGTCCAAGGAATTTCTGGGGATTGGGAAAATGTGTATTACAACGGCTATGAGGCCACAATCAACATTATAACTACTGCCGGACAGACAGTGATGAACTTGAACGAGAAGCCCGAATCTGCCGCTGAATATTGCTACAACAAGAATAAGCGTAGTGAAGGGGGAAGTGTTCCGTCCAACACTTCAGGCTGGTTCCTGCCGGGTATCCGTCAATTAGAAGCCATACTGACCACCTATTACAATACATACCCGGAGTTCCAAAACAGATTCTATTGGTCATCTTCTGCAGCCAAAAGAAATCGCGTCGGATATGGTTTGATATGGTATTATCCGGAAGATGATAACTATGCCCGCGCCACCAAAGCCCTACGCGATGGCAGTTATGCAGAAAGTGATTGGGACGATATATACACGAATGATAACGGCACTACCGGTAAAGCACCCCGCATCAATAGATTTCTCCGCATCCGTGCTGCTTATGTTCCGCCCAGTGACGTAACTATCCAGTGACAACCGCCAAACTTTAATTCCGTGTCTTACTCACTGCCCGTCTGTAGGAAACCCCTCTACAGGCGGGCAGCACTGTCTCCATTCCTCCGGTATGTCTTTGCCTGTACAATCGACATGTTCAAGCATATTTTATACACAGGTCGGGATAGAAAAGGGTGTGGCAATATCGAATGGTAATGGGCATTTGGGCACTCGACGTTCGCTTGTGCCATCTGCGGAATGCTTGTAATAACTGCCGACGTATATGAAATTCCCGTCGAGCGTTATCCTTGCAGGTGGCTGCCGCATACTCCGCAGGGCTACGGTTGGCGTAATCGTTAATTCTTTATGGTCGCTAAACTTTTTCTTCCCTTTTCTCGAAAGCTGTTCCGGCTTCCTTATCGGGAAAGACTTTAACATGCAGGCCAGACTACGGGAAATGAGGGAAAGACAAGGAAACCATCGGGTATTGAACGGAATACCCAACCCGACGAAACAGCAAGGAGAGGACCGGAAAGAGAGCTTCGATTTGGAAAGGCTGCCGTTCCATCTACGAGCCGTTTAACGGAGCGATGTTTGACGACCGGAATGACGTTGTAGATTCGCATGGGAAAATCGTACCGTAAAGGAGCGCAGCAGAGAGACAAGAGGAAAGGATAAAAGAAAATATTTCGGGCGACTGTAAACGAAGGCGTAATCAAAGAAATTATCCGCAGAATCCCCAAAGCGTATCAGCGAGGTCGTATACGCCTTGGATTATCCATACGCCCAGTGTTTCAGCAGGGGATTCGAGAAAATGAAGGGGTGTACGCCGAATGAATACAAGGAAGCGATAACCACCCCTATATCCTAATTTTTCGGAAGTTCCGAACGATATGCCGATGGCGATATCCCCAACCGTTTCTGCACATACCGGCTGAAATATGAAAGCGACGAGAAGTGCAGCCGTTCGGCAATCTCGGCGACGGACAGTTCCTTGCAATGGAGCAGGCGGACGATTTCGTAAAGCGTAAAACGGTCTATCCACCACGTTGCCGGCCGCCCGCTCACTTTCTTGCTGATTTCTGTGAGGTAGTGCGGAGTGATGCAGAGGCGGGAAGCGTAGTATTCGAGGTCGCGGTCAGCAATGTATGAGCCGTCATACAACATGCCGATGAAACGGCTGATGAGTTTGGCCGCACGTTCCGGGATTTGCCTTGCCTCCTGTCCGCGTGCATGGATGTCGTAGAGGTCGAGGATATGCGCCGTCAGCAGATGTCCCATCATCTCTTCCCGGAACAGATGGTCTTTTTCCTCCAACCTTTCCCGTATGCGTTCCATGTCGTGCAGGCATTTTCTGAAATCGTGCTGCGAAAGTTTCATCACCGGATTCTGCAACAGGGCCATGTGACCTATGAAACCGTAATTGCTGCGTATGCCCATCGAAGCGACAAAGGGTTCGGACAAGCTCATTATTATTCCCTTGAAACCGGGAGAAGCTGTAAAGTCCGACACAAACGAGGCTTGCGGCAGAATGATGTAATCGCCTTGCACGATGTTGTACCGCACGTCGCAAAAGACGAAACTCATGCTTCCCTCCGTACAGAGAATGTGCAGTATGCGGTCGGCATATCTTACAAGATCGTATTCTCCGATGCTATCGGCAAAAAGGATTCCTTCACAGTCGTTTTCTTCCATATCGCAGCTTTCCGATACGGCAAAGATAGGCAAAAACCACGAAAAGTGAAAAAAGCTCCCCGATTTTCGCAACCTTTATATATCTGTTCCTCTGTAATTTTGCAGCGTAATTCAAAAACGAGGACACGATGAAGAAAAGAATGATTGGAAATCTCGAAGTTTCCGAAATAGGAATGGGCTGCATGGGGTTTTCCCACGGCTATGGCAAAGTACCCGAAGAGGGTTACGCTCTTGACGCGATCCGGAAAGCGTATGAAACGGGCTGCACGTTCTTCGATACGGCAGAGGTGTATGGTGATATCATGTTCTATCCGGGGCATAACGAACTGTTGGTGGGAAAAGCAATCTCCGGTTTCCGCAAGGATGTCGTACTGGCAACCAAACTGTTCATCTACTCCGAAGAATTGTCCGGCGGGAAAAGCATCCGCGAAGCAGTACGCGCACATTTGGAGAAATCGCTGGCCAACCTGAATACGGACTATATCGACCTTTATTACCTGCACCGTATCAATGCGGAAATTCCCCTCGAAGAAGTGGCCGAAGCCATGGGAAGTCTCATCAGGGAGGGAGTCATACGTGCATGGGGGCTGTCGCAGGTAGGTGTAGAGACATTGGCCAAGGCGCACGCCATCACGCCTGTCGCCGCCGTGCAGAATCTCTATTCCATGTTGGAGCGCGACTGTGAAAAGGAGATATTCCCTTATTGTATGGAACACGGTATCGGTGTCGTAGCGTTCTCTCCAATAGCCAGCGGATTCCTTTCGGGAAAGATCCACGCCGACACGCAGTTTGAAGCCGTGGACGATGTACGGAAATTCGTCCCCCAACTGAAAAAAGAGAACATCGAAGCAAACCTTCCCATATTGGATATCCTTCATGAATATGCAGACCGGAAAGGTGCCACTCCCGCCCAAATTTCACTGGCATGGATGCTCCACAAATATCCTAACGTCGTGCCTATCCCCGGTTCGAAGAATCAAGAGCGTATCCTTGAAAACCTCGGTGCGGCCAATGTGGAACTGACCGGCGAGGAGTTCCGGATGCTGGAGGCGGCCTTGAATGCCTGTCCGGTGTATGGCCACCGCGGACATGTGGAGACCGTGCAAGGCAATTTTGGGAACAACTGGAAAAAGAAAGAGGATTGAAAACAGATACGGACAATGAAAGAAGTAAGACTGAATAACGGGGTGATGATGCCGGCCATCGGTTTCGGCGTGTTTCAAATCCCCGAAAACGAAACGGAACGCGTTGTAAGCGACGCCCTCGAAACGGGCTACCGTATGATAGACACGGCAGCGGCTTATTTTAATGAGGAGCAGGTAGGCAATGCCATCCGCCACAGCGGGCTGAAGCGGGAGGAACTGTTCGTTACCACCAAACTATGGGTACAAGACTACGAATACGATGATGCCCTTCGGGCTTTCGACCTCTCGATGAAAAAACTCGGACTGGACTATCTTGACCTCTACCTGCTGCACAAGCCTTACGGCAATTATTACGCTGCATGGCGTGCTGCAGAAAAGCTGTACCGGGAAGGCCGCATCCGGGCTATCGGTGTGACCAGTTTTTCAAATGAACGGCTGCAAGACCTCTTCCTGCACAACGAGGTGAAGCCTGCCGTCAATCAAATTGAAACGCACCCGTTCTTCCAGCAGCGGGAAGCCAATCTTTTCCTGCAACAAGAAGGCATACAGCATGAGGCATGGGCACCGTTTGCCGAAGGCAAGAACGATATTTTCAACCAGCCGGTACTGAAAGAAATCGCACGTAAGCATGGCAAGAGTACGGGACAGGTCGTACTGCGCTGGCTCAACCAACGTAACGTGGTCGTTATCCCCAAGAGCGTGCGGAAGGAACGGATGGCGGAAAACCTCGATATTTTCGATTTTACACTGACCGGAGAAGAGTTGCAGTCCATCTCCGCATTGGATACAGGCCGCAGCCCCATCTATGACGATATGGATTTGGCAACTGTTAAAAGCATAGGAACCCATAAAATACATGACTGACATGAAGACAATCACATTGAACAACGGCATCGAAATGCCGGTATTGGGCTACGGGGTATTCCATGTAAGCCCGGAGGAATGCGAGCGCTGCGTGGCAGATGCCATACACACCGGCTACCGCCTGATAGACACGGCGCAGGCGTATTACAACGAGGAAGGCGTGGGAAATGCCATTGTCCGCCTCGACGTACCTCGCGAGGAGCTGTTTATCACGACCAAGGTGTGGATTTCCAATGCAGGAGAAGAGAAAGCGGCACGCAGCATAGACGAGTCGTTGCGTAAACTCCGCACAGACTATATAGACCTGCTGCTTGTTCACCAGCCTTTCGGCGATTACTACGGCACGTACCGGGCCATGCAGAAAGCCTACCGGGAAGGTAAAGTACGTGCTATAGGGTTGAGTAACTTCTACGGTGCCCGCTTCGTGGATTTGACCGAGAACATGGAAGTGAAACCGGCTGTCCTGCAAGTGGAAGCGCACGTGTTTGCCCAACAGACTGTCATGCGGGAGACGATTGCGCCTTACGGTACACGCCTCATGGCATGGGGACCGCTGGCCCAAGGTGCGGACAATCTTTTCAAGGATGAGACCTTACGGGGGATCGGGGCTAAATACGGTAAGAGCAACGCACAAGTCGCTCTGAAATTTTTAACGGACGAAGGTATCATTGCCATACCGAAGAGTATGCACAAAGAGCGTATGAAAGAGAATTTCGAGATCTTTGATTTTGAATTGACGGAAGAAGACAGAAGGGCAATCCATCGTCTGGATACCGGCAAGTTGAAAGTGGACCACAACGACCCTGTACTGGCAAAGTTCCTTTTGGATTACGACAAGAATTTCAATCCGAGTAACTGATATGACCTGCTTAAAGAATCCGGATACGGCATCTGACAAATGAAGAGAGTACCGATGATAAATGTCGGTACTCTCTTCATTTTCTATTTATTTATTTCGAAGCGGGATCGTCAGCCGAAAGCCCCTCAAGGTATTGTCTTATCCTCTCCATGCAGTTTTTACTTTGGATTCTTAATTTTGAGTGGTCGGGTGCGTTTTTAGAAATTCCGTCCTTAACAGCTTCTTCAACTCCTTGATCTCGTTCATGTACAGGGTATTTTTTCTTTGCCCTAAAAATAATGTATTCTTCATTTCCGTATATCCTCCCCAGACTTCCTTGATTTCTCCCTTGAGCAAAAATTCCCGGCATAGGGATTCCGGCAGGACAGCCAGACCCGTGCCGTTCCTCAGACAACAAACGATGGAGTATTTATCGGGGAGCACATAATTGGGCGTGAACCTGGGTGTTCTCCCGAAATTAAGCTTCCAGAACGAGGAAAGGTGTTCCCCGTAAACCGTGTTATACCAGACCTGCTTTTGCAGCCACGCCTCTATCTTTTTCTTGTTCAGCAGATTCAGATCCGGAAGCTCAGAAATATCGGTACATCCTCCGGCCACAAGTATAAAACGCGATGTTCCCAAAAGTTCGTACTGAACATTGCGGTTGGGAATGTCTTTTGTCGTTACAACCAAATCCATGTTGCCGTTTTCCAAAAGTGTCCCCAAGGTTTCATTATCATTCAATGTCATTACGACATTGCAGTCGAGCTTTTTTATATTAGGAACAAGAAGCTGCCTGAACAGTCCGGGATAAATGCCGACATACAAGGTAACAGACCTCGACTGGTTGCATTTCCTCTGCAAAAAATCCTCCGCTACTTCCAGTTGTGTCAAGGAAGAAGCGACTTTATTGTATAACTGTTTGGCATACAGGGTCGGTTTCATGTTACGTGTACTCCTTTCGAACAGAGGATGCCCTGCGTATGCCTCCAGAGCTTTTAGATGACCTGTCACGGAAGGCTGCGTTACCTCCAGCACCCTTGCCGCACCGCTGATTGTTCCAATCTCGAAAACAGCCTTAAAAGTCCTGAACAACTCCAAATCTATCTTCATCTATAATAAAATTTTATAGGTATGGTAAAAAAAGCCTATATACAGTTTTTTATTGTATAATCTATCTTTGCAGTCCAAAATTATAGGTTATTTAGACTTTATCAAAATAAAGTCTGTTCTGTGCATAAGTATTTAATGAAGATTAAGGTGAAAAAATTGTTTTTTATATCGAATGTTCTGATTTTATTTCTGATGGTCATACCGGTTCACGCCCAACAAACGAACCGGATGTCCATGATTTCGGGAAAGGTCCTGTCGGCAGACAAAAAAGAGGGAGTCGTGGAATTTGCCACCGTATATCTGAAAGGTACGTCCTACGGGGGTACCACCAACGAGGAAGGTATTTATCACCTGAACGCTCCGGCCGGCAAATATACACTCGTCGTATCGGCCATCGGCTATCAGACTGCGGAACAGGCCGTCACGCTCATAAAAAACTCCCGTCTCAAACTGAATGTCACGCTTACCCCCTCCGTGGAGCAACTGGACGAGGTGGTCGTGGCCGGAAGCATGGTAAACCGGGTCAATAAGTCCGCCTTTAATGTGGTGGCGGTAGATACCAAAAAACTTTTCAATACCTCACTCGATTTGGGGCATGTCCTCGACAAAATCTCCGGAGTGAAAATCCGGGAAGAAGGCGGTGTGGGGTCTGCCGCACAGATCAACCTGAACGGTTTCACCGGCAAGCATGTAAAGGTCTTCATGGACGGGGTTCCGTTGGAAGGGGCCGGTTCCTCCTTTCAGATAAACAACATTCCCGCCAGCCTTGCCAAACAGGTGGAAGTTTATAAAGGCGTCGTACCGGTGGATTTCGGCGGCGACGCATTGGAAGGAGCCATCAACATCGTGACGAACACTTCGTCGAACACGTTCGTGGATGCCTCCTATTCCTACGGCTCATTCAACACCCATAAATCCAATGTAAGTTTCGGCTATACGGCAAAAAACGGATTTACCGTGCAACTGAATGCCTACCAGAATTATTCGGACAATGACTACAAGGTAAAGACCAATGACAGCAACCGTGGAGATTCCGAAGAGAAATGGTACAGGCGTTTCCATGACGGCTACCACAATGAGGCGGTCATCGCCAAGGTTGGTGTCGTGAACAAGCCGTGGGCGGACCGTCTGCTGCTGGGATTCACTTACAGCCACGAGTATGCGGAAATACAGAACTCCAATATGATGGCCATCGTGTTCGGCGGCAAACATAGAAAGACGGAAGGGCTGGCCCCCACGCTGAACTACGTCAAGAAGAATCTGCTGGTCAAGAATCTCGACTTGAGCGTTTCCGCCCGCTATGACAAGACGACCACCAACAACATAGATACCGTGGCACGCACCTATTACTGGACCGGAGAATATATCAATAAGGAGACACAGGGGGAAAGCAACACGACCCTTTCCAAATTTTACGGGAAAACTGGTTCCGTGGTGGCCAATCTCAGATACCACTTTGCAGACCGGCATTATTTCTCCATCAATAACATGTACAGTGACTATGTGCGTAAAACGGACAATCTGGCCGCCAATGCCGGACAGAACACGGCCGCCTATTATATGGAACGGTATAACAAGAAGAATGTGCTGGGATTCTCATATAAATTCCTCCCCAGCGAGATCTGGAACGTAATGGCTTTCGGCAAGTATTACCATTCGTATGTGAAAGGGCCGGTGAACAAAGGCGGGAACGGAGCCGCCAGATACGAGCTGCAATCCCAGACAAACGACGCCTTGGGATACGGGCTGGCCGCCACATACAACCTGAATAGGGATTTGCAGGCAAAAGCATCCTTCGAGAAGACCTACCGCCTGCCGACCGACCGGGAATTGTTCGGGGACGGGGATCTTGAGATGGGAAGCTCCGACCTGAAACCGGAGAGCAGCCGGAACGTGAACGTCAATGTTTCCTATACACATGCTTTCAACACCGACCATTCGGTTTCCGTCGATGCCGGGTTCAACTACCGCTACATAACAGATTATATCATACGCAGTATCAAGAACGGTGGCATAGGTATCAGTGAGAATCATGGAAAAGTGCGGGGCATGGGAGGAGACGTGACCGTGAGGTATTTTTATAAGAATATATTCAGTGTAGGCGGGAATTTCTCCTATCAGGACACGCGGGACAGGGAACGGCATACCTCCTACGGCTCGGAATCCATTACCTATGGAGACCGTGTACCGAACATACCTTATATGTTCAGCAACGTGGATGCCGCTTATAACATCCACGGACTGTTGGGAGAGAGAAACACGCTGACCTTCGGCTATAACCTGCAATACGTCCATGAGTTCTATTGGGACTGGGAAAGCAACGGGGCCAAACGTAATATCCCGATGCAGATTTCCCATGACGCCAATGTGACCTGTTCACTGCAGGACGGACGCTACAACATCGCGCTGGAAGCACGCAATTTCACAAACTCGCTGTTATACGACAATTACAGCCTGCAGAAGCCGGGGCGCAGCTTTACCGTGAAGGTCCGCTATTTTTTCTTCAGACAGAACAGATAATCAATTTAAATACAAAAAGGAAATGAAAAGAAAATTATTGTTTGATTTGAACATGGGCATGTTCTTTATGGCCGGTTCACTCCTTGCATTGTCTTCATGCACGGACGAGGATACCGGAGGAGGCAAAGAGGTGGAACAAAAGACCGGTGAGTATTTCATCGCAGTCAAGAGCAGCCAAGGCTCGCGGGAATACGTCATGCAGGCGGAAACCTTGGAAGGCGGGGATTTGAACATCAGCGATAACGTGTTCGAACTTCCAAGTACCGAATATACATGGATATTCAGGGACAATCTGGCCGTCGGGCTGGTTTACCAGCAACAGTTTGCCGGTCTCGGCTATGGATTGCGGCTCAAAGCGGACAAGACGCTTGAGAAAGTTTCGGAGTTCACAATCAGTAACCGCTTCACGAATTTCGGCTTTTTTGAGAATTACCTGCTTACCAGCGTGGGAGGCCAGGTGAAGGCTGACAACAGCAGAAACGACGGAGCCACCTTCACATACTGGGACATCGACCAAAACCTTGCGAAAACCAACGAGAAAACACTCTGGACGGAGGATATTACCGGAAACGGACAACAGGTGACCTTCTCCGGAATCATCGACATGGGAAACGGGGAGTTCCTGACCAGCATGGTCGAATCGGGATTCCACCAGACGGGAACGGGAAACGGCTCCAGCATCGGTGACGTGGCTTATCCTGACAGCGTATGGGTGGCCGCTATGGATAAAGACTTGAACATCAAACGCATCTACCGGGATGACCGGATCAGCTATTCGGCCGGCCAGTTCCGTTCACAAGTGTGGGCACAGATTGGCAAAGCGGATGACGGGACCGTATATGTATTCTCGAACAACAATGTGAACACCCATAACGACGTGAAGACAAACAACCCCAGCGGGGCACTGCGCATCAAACCTGGAGCCACGGAGTTCGACAAGGGATATATGTTCAATCTCGACGAGCATTTGGAGGGATACCGCTTCCGCCGTGTATGGCACATGACCGGTAATAAGTTCTTCCTTGAAATCTACCGTGACAAGACGGCTTCCACCATTACACCGGGCACCCAGTATGCCATAGCGGATATGGAGAAACAGACCGTTACTTGGGTAACCGGAGTGCCGGACAAGAATAAAATCATTTCCGGACAGTATTCGGGTTGTATCCCCTTGTTTGACAACGGCAAACTTTACATGCCTATCACCGAAATGGGAAAGGACGCGACCATTTACATGATAGACCCGGACACCGGCGTGGCGACCGAGGGTATTACGATACAGGGGGTAAGCGAGATACGCGCCATAGGACATCTGAAATCAGAGTAAACCATTATATTTTTAACATTTAAACAGCTAAAAGAAAAATGAAAACAGTAAATTTCTTTAAGTATGCGGTGTTTGCTTTGGCTCTGGGCCTTTTCGCAACCGCATGTGACGATGATGACCCAGTAAAAGATCCGACAGAACAAGGAGATGGTAACGAGGGTAATGAACCGGGAGGAAGCGACCCTGAAGAACCTGTTGAGCCAACGACAGCAAAATTTGTGATTACCTCTTCCGAGAAGGCTTTGGATTTGAAAAGCCCGGCCTATTTGAAGGTATTCACTGACTTGACGCAAACTACAAGCGATGTACAGATTGTGGGTGGAGAGAATGTCGTGACAGCCCCGGATGCTTTCACACAGGTTTCATGGAACTCCGATTCGAAAACCTTTACGGGATATATCTACGGACGTGGAGCCATCACATTAGGAGGAGCCGGTTTGAGAAGTTATAAGTTAGACGGCGACAAGATGGTTGAAATCGGTAGTGCCGTTACCGTAGAAAACTTCGGTAACACCGGTACTTTTGGAAACTATTCATACGCTGCACAAATCAGCAACCCGTATGTGATGCGGGTGTCAAGATCAGACGACAACACCGCCGGAGATAATCGCTATATTGCGGATTTTACGGATAAATACGCTATTGATGGCGTAATGCCGGCTATCACTGAAATCATTGACCGTGGCAACAACGAAGTGGCTATGACATTGTATTACTCAAATAGTGACAAGGCTGCAGTTGCATTTGCCGATTATGACCTCAATGTGTCTTCTGTCATTTATGACGAACGTATCGGAGCTTCTTATGGAGCACAGCGAAGCGTTCGTTATGCTCAGGCTGCTACTGATGATGAAGGTAACATTTATGTATTTTCCGGACAATCGTCTAACGACAACCTTGTAGGCGCTCTGAAAATCGCCAAGGGAAGCAAGGAGTTCGATAAGAGCTATCACTTTAACATCGGCGAAAAGTCCGGCGGTTACCGCTTCCGTAAAGTGTACCACATCGGCGGTGATGATTTCCTGCTCGAATGTTTCCCTGAAACAGGAGCGGTGGAAAACATGAGCACCTCCGGCAAGATGGCCGTTGTGAACATGAAGAGCCTGTCTTTCAAATGGGTGACCGGCTTCCCTGAAGATGTTAATAGCATCAGTATCGGTTTCCCCGACAATGCTGACGGTAAGATTTATGTTCCGGTCAGTGGTGCCAGCAGTATGCACGGTGGTGGTAGCGGTGGCGGAAAACCGAGTGGAAAAGCAGCTTCCGCTACAGTAACTCCTACTATCTATGTCATCGGGGCAGACGGTGTTGCAACTCCGGGAATGACTTTCAAGAATACGGAACTGCTCAAGGCAATCACCATTCTGAAATAAGAGAAAATTTTTCATTTCCGCCTATTACAGAATACAGTATTAGGTAATGACAAGGCTGCATCATCGTTATGTTGGTGCAGCCTTTAATCAATAAAGAAACGATGAGAAAAGTATTTAGAAACATACATCTCTGGTTGTCCGTTCCTTTCGGGCTGATTATTACGTTAATCTGCTTTTCGGGTGCCATGCTTGTATTTGAGGGCGAAATCATGCAACTGACACACCGAAGTCTTTACTACGTGGAAAAAACGGACGGCAAACCTCTACCGATGGATAAACTGGCCTCGAAGGTGGCCGGGAAATTGCCCGAAGATGTGAGCATAACAGGGATTACAGTCTTTTCAGACCCGGAAAAATCCTATCAGGTGAACCTTTCCAAGCCCAAACGGGCTTCCGTCTATATAGACCAATATACGGGCGAGATAAAGGGCAAATACCAGCGTTCCCCGTTTTTCAGTACCATGTTTTTCCTGCACAGGTGGCTGTTGGACAGCCGTCCCGCAGGAGACGGCATATTCTGGGGTAAGATGATTGTAGGCGTCAGCACCCTGATGTTCGTTTTTGTCCTGATATCCGGTATTGTCATCTGGTGGCCGTGTACATGGAAAGCGTTGAAAAACAGCCTGAAGATAACTGCACGAAAAGGGATGGCCCGCTTCTGGTACGGCTTGCATGTGGCCGGCGGCATGTATGCGCTTTTGCTTATACTGGTCATGGCATTGACCGGGCTTACCTGGTCTTTCGGCTGGTATCGCACGGCCTTTTACACAGTTTTCGGAGTTGATACGCCCTCCCGCATGGAACACGGACACGCAGCCGTGAATATGAATATAGAGAAAAGTAAGAAAGGAAACGGACGGAAAGAAGGTAAAGAGTATGACAGGAAAGGCGATGCCCTGCACGGCAATACCCTCTCTTTTGTCTATTGGCAGCAAGTGTACGAAGAACTGGCTAAAGAAAATCCCGGCTGCAAGCAAATCAGCGTGTCCGACGGCTCAGCCAGTGTGTCTTCCAACTTTTTCGGCAACACACGGGGAGCGGACCGCTATACCTTCGACTCCCGTACCGGAAAGATTACCGGCGTTTCCCGTTACGCAGAAATGGATAACTCCAGTAAAATACGCGGCTGGATTTATTCGGTACATGTGGGAAGCTGGGGAGGAATGCTTACCCGCATTCTATGGTTTCTCGCAGCCTTATTGGGAGCCAGCCTGCCGCTGACGGGTTATTATTTATGGATTAAACGCATTTGCCGCAAAAAGCATTCCTGATGCTGTTTCGGGAATCAACAACAAAAAAAACAAAGAATGACGACCATGAAATCGTCACTCTTTGTTTTCTATCGTTTCAGAAAGGGGTTATTTTCCTCTCTTTCCCGTTTCGAAGAAGAAGAGTTCCACCTTTGTATGCCGGTTGGCTTCCGTGGGGACATAATCGGAAATACCGCCTTCGCCGGTCTTGGTCAACCTGTCTGACGGTAATCCCCGTTTGTTCAGTTCCGAGGCGATATAGTCGGCCCTCGAAACACTCAAGGCATTGTTGATACCGATTGTTCCAGTCGCACTATCGGCTGCTCCCGTGACTTTGACCTTCAGACCGTATTTCTTTGCCACCCGTGCCAGTTCGTCGAGATTGACCAACTGGGAGGTGTCTGTCAGGTGCGACGTGCCGAGTTCAAAGAAAAAGAAGATGGGAGCACCGATACATTCCCGTCCGGACTGCATCCGCACGGCATAGTCTGCCAAGGTGCTGTCAGGAAGATTCTCGAACTGTCCTGTTCCGAGGCCAGACACGCTGTCCTGCCTATGCTGCAGGCTGTCTGCCCGGCCATTCCCGTTCAGGGCTTGTTTTTCCAAGGGCGATTTCCCGTTCCAATGCCTGTTCTTCAACCTTGCCCGCAGAGAGTTCAGTCCGCTATAATTGTTCCTCGGATAACCATTGCGCCCGATGGTATCGTCATCGTCAAAAAGATGACAATACGTGTCAAGCAACCCTTCGATTTCCAGAATCTTCTTCAACTCGGCCAGCGTCCGGCGGTCCTTGTCATGCTGTCCCGCATAACGGCTGTTCTGTTCCGACAGGACATTGACATAATCAACGAGCCACTGGTCGCGACGAACGTAGGGACTTGGGTCTATGGCCCGTTTCCAGCCGACTTTGCCAATATGGAAAGAGAATCCGGCGGTAAGTGAAAGCATGTGGTCGCCTAATCGGTTTGCCTTACCGTACCCGTCAAAGTCTTGGAAGGTGGTCGTACCGGAAAGTTCCACAAGGGCGCTAACCCTTTTGGAAATCCGGTACTGTCCCTGTATGCCGTAGGAGATGGCAAGTGGGTTGTGGCCATTCGTCGCATGATGCAGCAGCCCGATACCGGCAAAGGGAGCCAGATGCCAGCGAACCTGTTCCTGCCGGGCATAGCTGCCGCCGAGCACATTCCATAGCAGATCCGCATGGAGGTGGTGGTACTCTTGCACGGCCAACATACCGTCCTTGAACTGCAATCCGCTATAATTTATCCGTGCGCCGACCCACGGGGTGAACCACTTGCCGAGGGCAAAGCTGTACGAGGGTTTCAGCCTCCCGAACAGGTCTTCGCAGCCGAGCGGGGTGCCGAGAAAGGCCGTCGTGCCTCCGGCTATACTGACGAACCAGTTACCGTTCCCCCGTGCCGGAACGACCACTCCGTCAAGGTATGAGGGCTGTAACGGCTGCAACAGTTCTGTGTCATCGTAACGGAACGTGCAGCGTACAGTATCCTTCTCCGTGGGTTGTACATCCGCACGGGCTTGCAGCGTACAGAACGCCGCAAAGATAAAGATGATATTCTTTGTCATAATTCCAATGTTTTTAATTATAATCTATTCGGTTTCCAAACATTCTTTGCCGTTTATCGTTTGGGCTTTTTGCCGATGGCCGGACGCATCATGCGGCTCGCCATTCTCATGCAGCGGAGCGCCCATGCCCGGTTGTCCTCGTCGTCATCGCGTCCCCATTTGAGGTCACTGCCGCCACCACCTCCGCCATGTGTTTCGGCAAATGTAGTGGCATCATCGACCATGCCGAGGAACAACAGTGTGGCGCAGTGCATGACTTCCGTGCCTTGTTCTGCCACGGAGCGCACGAGCGTGTCATCGAACAGTTGCCGTTCGGAGGGCTTCATACGTGCCGAAAGTTCCCGCCACTCATCGACCATGTTTTCCAGCATGGCATCCTTGAGCAGGCTGTCCACTTTGGAATGTACATCACGGGTGTATTCGTAGGCTTCTTCCTTAAGCTGTTCCGTGCGTTCCTGAATGGCATCCATATTCTCTTTGAGGTCGGAAAGCTGTCGGTCGGCAGTCCGTAACTTCTCCTGTTTGTCTGCCAGTTTCCCTTGGATAGCGACCAGTTCTTTTTCGAGTTTCTCTTTCTCGGCGAATATGGCCAAGGCATCGTCTTTTCGGGAGTTCATGTCATTTTCGAGTGCTGCCAGTTGGGCCTCCTTTTCGGATTTCTCTCGTCGCAGATTTTCCACCATTGAAGTGAGACCTTTTACCCTGCGCTCTGCCAGCCGTATATCCGAATGAAGATCGGAAAGCACTTTTTGGTGGCGGTCAATATTCTCCTCGATAGTTGTACACTCTTCCGAGAGCATACGGCGGTATTCTTCCGTCGTCCTGTGCCGTGCGCCGGTCTCGGCGACGCTCCGGCCTCTCGCCATTCCCCATTTCGTGTTGACCTCGGCGAAAAAGTCCGTATGGAGCTGTTTCATCCTTGCGCTATATTCGAACTTGTCCTTTCCGGCGAATATCTCCTTGTACGCAAACTTCCCGTCTTTAATCGGCAGAAGCGTGCAATGCACGTGCGGGTTCAACTCATCGAGGTGTACTATGAAGGCGGCGACATTCTGTTCGCCGTATCTGCCACAAACGAATGAATAGACATCCTTGGCCCAGCGTTCGATGTCGCTCTTCCTTTTGATGCAGGTATTGTCCGCACCTTTTTCAAAATCCACCTTCTGCGTGCCGAAAGCGAGTTCGTGCATCCGCTCCCGCGAACCGCCGAAGATAATGTTTACCACCGTTCGGTACTTCGGTTCAATCAGTCCCTCATTTGGGTCCTTGATTCCGCGACGGTCCAATATGTCCGCTATCCGTTCCGGGATATTGCGGCTCGTGTCGATGGGGCGAACCTTTCCTCCGGGCACAATCTCGAAATTCAGATGTTTGCGGGTGGGGTCGTAGTTACCCTTGCTCATGGCGTACTGCTCCGCCTCTTTGCTGCGATTGCGCAGGTGTTCGTTGCCTTGGGCGGCAGTGATCCCTTTCGACACCTGAACGTCAAGAACCTGTTTTGCATTTGCCATACTGTTTCCGTGTTGTTTCGGACAATCCTCCGTGTCCCAGCTTGCTGCTTGTACGGACACCCTTCCCACCGACGAATGTCGGTCGGGGTATTAGGCTCCCCCTTCCCTTTGTTCAGTGGCAGGCGGGCAAGCCCGGATGCCTGCTATAACTGGAAGGATATTTGGACCGGAACCGGGGCGAATTACCCGTGGTTATACAATCTTTGTCCGCGAATCCCTGTTCAACTTTCTTCCTGCGCCTTCGCCAGAAGCGATAGAAAGGGTTTACGAAGCGATTCAAGGCGTTCCGTCTCTTCGTCCGTACCGAAGTCTGTTCCATTCGTCTTGCCGTCGATAATAAGCTCTGCAAGCTCTTTCGAGGCTTCGATGAATGCAGCCCACTCCCCACCAAGATCGAGCCGGAAGAATTGCACGAGCGGTGAGCCGTCGTCGAATCTTGACTTGCGCAGAACCCGCCAAAGGGCGGCATGGGCGATACACTCCAAAACGGTCTCACGCAATTGTTCTTCTGACCGGTGGGTATGCACGGATGTCGTACCGGAATGATTGTCCGGATAGGCCCGGCTGTCCCGTCCGGCTATCTCCGCCAAGGTCTGACGCATGATTTGTCCGCATGATTTGCCGACATCGAAAGAGGTTGCTTTGCCAATCACCCAATCGTACAGTATTCCTTGTATTCTTGCGGCAAAGTCCGTTTCTTTCTGTCCACTGTCCGGCATGTCAGGCGTACCGATTCGCAGGTGCATGGTAATGATGACGCTTTTCGCCAGCCGGATACGTTCCAACTGCCCGAATGCTTCGAGCGTGTCCAGAAACGAGCGGACGGTGGCGCGGTGCCAATGCCACTCGGATGCAAGGTCGGAAACGGTCACATGGCACTGGCAGGGACCGAGGTCGTAGTCCTGTTTCCTTAAAAACGGGGAGACGAAACCTGCCAGCGATTTATCCAACAGGTCGCAGTAGGCTTCTGTTCTTGTTTTCCGCTCGCCGACTTTTTCTTTCAGATAGTCGAACACTTCCGTGTTGGCCAGTATGGTGGCGGGCGCTTCATTTCTATTTCTCATTTTCGTTCTGTTTTTGATGATTCATATCGTGCGGATTGTATGAACTGCCATTATCCGCATTATCGTGACAGTCTTGCGTGATGATACTATGATAACTGTCGGCTAATGCTCCGGGATATTCCAACCATTCGAGGAATTTGCGCATGTCTGTCCTTTCGGACATGACCCTTGCCGACGGGTAGAACAGGGCAGCCAAAAGAATAAAGGCGATGGTTACGGACATCGTGTACAGATGCGGCACGAAGCCGATGACCAATGCCAAGAGCGCAAACCAGACGAAACGTTTCGGCCGGTCGAGCAAACAGCGCATCCATCGGTCCGCCCGCCGGAAAGAGGCCCATGCGGCACACACAATGGTGGATGGCACAACACCGAACTCGCCGGGGTGTCCGCTCGTATAGACATAATGGAAGAGGAGCAATACGATAAGCAGCACATGGGTGTACAACCTGCGGGCCTTTTCGCTCCATATCATTTTATCGTAGAATTTTGCCATGAAGTAACGTCTGCTCCTGTACAACAGTGCCGGAAGGACGACAGGCATTGCAAGAAACACAAACTGTAATATAATCCAAGTCATAACAGGTAATAGGGTTTGGAGGGTATGTGAACGGGCCGTACCACGAGTTCCAAGCGGACAATCCCGTGGGTGGCCAAGCGGATAATGTTCTCGGTGTCTTCAGCTGTCAGGGACGATGCGCCTTTCTTCATCCGGGACTTGAATGTGCCGTTCTGCTTACGGTATGTAGCCAGTGCCGCGTCCAGATCATGCTCCGGAATCGTCCACGTCATGCCCCGGTCGTATGTGCCATGCGGTTTGCAAGCACGCAGTACCAGCGTGCGGGACACCAGGAAATCGGTCCGGTTGTTCCTCGGAATGACGTGCTCCTTGTAGAGGTTGTCATCGGCCACCTCTATCCATGTGCGGTATGTGTCGATGCAGAAAATCATCTGGCGATATATCGTGTTTCGCATAGGAACTGTTTTACATGAAATCCAACAGCACGTCTTCCAGCTCCTTCTTGTACTTGAAGCTGCCGTTTCCGGTGTGGAGTTTCAAGTCGAGAGACAGGTCGCCGTACATCAGTTCCAACGAATCGTAAACGGTCGCGATGACGCGGTTTACCTTGCCGTCCGCGTCTGTCCGGGCGTTCATCTTGAACATTTGTCCGAAAGCGGGATTGGAGTAGGCACAGGTGCTATGACCGGATTTTTCCAATCCGACCGGCACATGGTGGTAGAGCGTGATCAGCTCCATGTCGTCCTCGAATATGTCCATGACCTCCTCCAAATCATAGGGGTCCCGCAACGGAAATGTGAGCAGAACGTAGTCACCGTAAAACTGCGGCTCCTCCATTGTCGCCACATTGAGAAGCTGCGGCATTTGCAGGGGCACGAACGACATAAAGTCATCCAGAAAGTGTCGTAACATAATCATATATCGTTTATTTTGTGAATAGGCTTTTACAAAGAGGCGATGAATATCTCCATGAGCATACCGGGCAGCTCGTCCAACCGATTTCTCTCCGATGGCAGGATTTTACGCAGTGTCTCGAAAGCGCCGGGTGTTTCGGTCGCAATCCGGTCGAGGGCTTTCTTATCATCCGGGGAGAGAAGCGTCATACAGAGGCCGTCCAAGGAAGCGTAGGGCTGGAGTATCATCCAGATGTAGGCGTGCGCCTGTTCGGGTGTCGCGACTTCGCCCCGATGTATGTCGTCGAGACAGGTACGCACGTTCTGTATCAGTCGGCGGTCGGCACGCAGGGCCATGTATATCAGGGCCTCCTTGTAGGTAATCTCTTTGCGTCCGGCAGCGAGAAACACCTCGGAACAGCACTTCTCCGTGTCGCGGGTAATGTCGGCCATGTTTGCACTGCCGGAATCGTGCAGACCGGACAGAAAAGCGCGAAAAACGGCGTCTTCTTTCTCGATGAATCTCTTGAGGTCACGACTGTCGTGTATGCCGTCGTTCAGGGTTCCGGCAAGCAACTTACGATATGCCGACAGCGTTTGCTCCTTGTTGCCACGGTAGGCAGGCCGTTTATCCAGTGCTGCGAAAAACGGACGGATCTCCTCGGCGGAACGGTGTAGTTCCACGTCTTCAGCATAGGGAGAGAACCGCTCTTTCAGGCTCAACACTTCCTTGTAGGTGCGCGGTTTCGACAGGGCCAACCGGGAAAGTTCCGAGCAAATGGAATCGTGTAACAGACGACATTCTTTCCGTGTGCCGGAATGGACCTGACGTGCCGTGTCCTGCCGAATGGCTGCAGCCACGGAATCTTTCAAGGTTTGCCATTTCCCGATACATACGGTCAGCTCTTCAAAGGAAAATTCTTGGGACTTGCGTATCTCGGAGAGGTACTCTCTGTACAGACCGGCAGGTGTGTCTTGGGGTTCCACCAGTGATTTGCCGTTCGGACCGTCGCATGACGGGAATGTAAAAACGGCAATCGAAGCGGCAGAAAGTCCAGCAATGGAAAGTATGATTTTTAAGTATGATTTTCTACTATTCATTGTTCAATTTTGAATTTTATAGCGCAAATCTAAGTATTATTTTCAAGATGGCAAGTGTTGAAATTTGTTTTATAAGCCATTTTTAACATTGTACTTAATAGTTTGATTTTCAGTGAAAACAAGTGAAGAAAACGGGAGGTTTAAGTGCTTTATTCGATTTTCCGTTCAAAGTATGGTTTAGTTTAAAATAAAACTGTTATATTTGTACTTGTTATCATAGAAGTGTACAATGAGATGGCAAAAGTAGGTTACATATTTAAGGCGGATCGTTACGACGGGTTCGAGGCTGACAAAGAATGGATGCAGAAGTACGGCTGTGTACAAGTGATAGAGGAACCGGTCGAAAGCGAGGCGCTACGGCCTAAATGGAAACAGCTTGTGGCGAGCCTCGAAAGGGGCGACGAGGTAGTGGTGGCCAAATTCAGCAATGCCCTCCGAGGGTCGCGCGAACTGTCGGCTTTCATTGAGTTGTGCCGTATCAAGGTGGTACGCATCATATCCATCCATGACCGGATCGACTCACGGGGTAAACTGTTTCCCGAAACGACGGTTGCCGATGTGCTGGAGATGTTCGGGGCGCTTCCCGAAGAGGTGGCGATACTGCGATATTCGTCCGCACATGTCTTGAGCCTGCAACAGAACGCGAAGATTCCGAAGAAAACGATGAAGGCTATGGATAAGGCCGACAAAGAAAATGCTATTGTTGACATGTATGTCAACGGTCATTCGTTCGAGGACATCATGGCGGTAAGCGGGTACAGTAGCCGGAGTTCGGTGTTCAGCGTGCTCAACAGACATGGAGTAAAGCTCAATAGAGGAAAATTCAAAGGACCGTTGGGCAAGCGTAAGCCGAAAGATGAGCAATGAGTTTTTACATTCTCGTGCGGATTAAATATTTTTGAGAATTAGGATTAATCCTTTCTATTCTCGTTGATTTTATAGTGTTTTGCATTAACTTTAAGTATTATAGAATATGGGAGAACTTATCGTTTTTATAGTGGTTTTCTATGTTATCGGAAAGATTCTGAAAGCTATATTCGGAGGTTTCAGCAAGAGCGATTACCATCATGACCGGTAAACGGGGGCTGGGTTCTTGCCGGCCTTGGTTACAGGATCGGGATTTGTATGTTTTATACTCCATTCCTTTTATCAGCGGTTGTCCGTATGTCTGGCGGGAGTAAAACGGTTTGTATAAATTACTGATATGAATGAACAATGAAGACTTATCTTATCTTGTTTTTGGCTATCGTTTTTGAAACCGTAGCCACCTCTTTTTTGAAACAGAGCGAACAGTTTACCAAACTCGTTCCATCCGTATTGACCATTTTGGGGTACGCGGCGGCTTTCTATTGCCTGAGTGTCGTACTGAAGAGCATCCCGGTAGGCATAGCTTACGCCATTTGGTCGGGAGTGGGTATCATTCTTATTGCGCTTATCGGCTTTTTCGTTTTCAAACAGCACCTTGACATGGCTGCCATTATCGGGCTGGCCCTGATTATTGCCGGAGTGGTCGTCATCAATGTTTTCTCTGACTCGGTTTCCCATTGATGGAAGTGTCCCGTCATTGTGTTCTATACCAAACGAAAAGAAAGAAATCATGTTTTTCATCAGCATGGTTTCTTTCTTTTTTCAGCATTATAGGAAGGAGTCAAATATATACATTCAACATAAGATACAAGTATGCCTTTTCGTCCTTACTGTTATGATGCTCAAGTTCGAATTGTACCTTATCTTCACGGGCCAACCAGCCAATAGCACTACCCAACTCGGCATCATCCATCCCTGTAATTTTCTTTATCTCTGAAAATTCCCATTTACGGAGATGGTCACTATTCAATAAACGCCAAACTTTACCAGCGTTCTCGCCAATGATGTATTTATCCATAAATTATAATATATTTATTGTTATATGCATATAATATGTTATGCAAATGTACAGTTTTGATAACGAATTATTGTTTATGCCCCATTAATGTTTATTAATACATCATGCATTTGGCGGAATTTTTATTCCGGATAACTGCTCAGAATGCCGCTACCAATCAAACTTTTTTGATAGCGGCATTTTACATGGAACCTAAATCCGAAAAAATTACCTGCAAATTATGGCACGTTGCCGGGAATATATCCAAAATGTAACGACAATCACTAAAGTCGTCAGAATTTCAGACAACGGTAAGGCGAGCCAAATTCCTTTTACTCCCATTATGGCAGGTAATACCATGAAGCACGGAACCAGAAAAACAAATCCACGTAAGACTGCAAATGTTATGGCCGGCTTTACCCGTTCCATGCTCTGATAATATCCAATAATGGAGAGATTCAAAATAAAGAAGATGAACCCCGTGCCATAATAAGGGAATCCTTCTATCGCTATGCGTGCGGCAGTATTGTCAATGCGCAGGAACAGTCCGACAAGCAATTCAGGAAACAGGATAAAGGCGGCAGTAGAAATGACTCCGCAAACTAATGCCGCAAACACGGAAACGCGTAAGGCGGAACGAACTCTTTCCGTGCTTCCTGTGCCGAAATTGTAACTGATAATAGGCTGGGCAGATTGGGCAATAGCGTTACCTATCATGAAGACGAACGGGAGATAATAACAGCTTACTCCGAAAGCACCTACTCCGTCATCTCCCAAATGGCGCATGAATACATGGTTACCGATGAACAGCAATATCGCCATTGTCAATTCGCCTAACAAGGCGGATGAGCCTATCTTGCACTGCATTCCTATATCATGGAAGAAGAACAAAATCCTTTTTCTACCCAGACGGAGAGAATGCAAACGAGTGTCACGGGCATAGAACAACAAGTAACCCATCGCCACTGCTGCCCCGGCCAAACAACTCAGGGAGGTAGCAAATGCCGCCCCCATCACTCCCCAGCCCAGCGGGAAGATGAACAGCCAGTCAAGAACGACATTCACCACTGCGGCTATGATACTGCACCACATGGCAAGTTTCGGAGCACCATCCAGCCGCATGGCAAACAAGGCAACGGCAATCCACAACTCGAACAGCAGAGACGGGGAAAACCAGACCAGATAATCGACAACCAGCGGCAGCAAATGCTCCGACGAGCCAAGCATACGGGCGGTTTCTTCGGGAAACGCCAGAATGAATCCCCCGACGGTCACGGATATGAGCGTCACGAAAAGCATGGCTTGAGTGATGGTCGCACGTGCCAAAACGGTTTTCCCTTTCGACAAGTAAATGGAAGCGATTACGGAACAACCTGCCCCCATCATCAGCCCGGCACCCATGAGTGACATCAGCAGAGGGACGCAGATATTTACAGCCGCAATCCCGTCGCTGCCCACGCCGTGTCCCACGAAAATCCCGTCGATGGTCGTTACCGCCGACATACTTAACATTCCCAACAGAGTGGGGAAAAACAGTTTCTTAAACAGAATGGAAACTTTCTCATTCCCAAAATCAATCACTTTTTCTTTCATACGTCTTTGTATTTTATGTTATATGGTTTACCTCCGGCAGAAAATGACGGAAGCCGGATAAGACGATGGTTTTACCCAGTCATCTTATCCGGCTTCCATAGCCCTCCGATGAGGATTATAAAATGTCCTTTGCGTTATTTCGCCGCAAAGGTGAGCCAAAGATTTGACTTATCCAAAAAAAGTTGCATTTTTGTACATTGCTATTTTTCTTACAAAGATATGACAAAAGCAGGGATTCTTACCCGGATTGCACAGCAGACCGGATTACAGAATGATGACCCGGCATCATTCGGATTTCCACTTTGGAATAGGGCTATTTTTCTTCATATTCCTCTATACGGAACCGATAGACAGTCACATTCAATAAATCATAACTTGCCCGATAAGCCACTGCACGTATTGCCATTCCGTCATTCGCTTCAAGAATATATTCATTTTTACTATTGTTCATACGATACCACATGCCATTTTGACTATAAATGAATCTTATAGAATTTGTTTCAGACTGGTAATCCCAACTGATTTTATATTTGGCAGTTTCACCTTTATGGAAAGAGAAGGTACACGTATGTTCGTCATAGTTGATATAGTCCAAATCCGTAATCTCTTCCTTATAGAAATTCAAGACTGCAACTTTACCTAAAGTATCATAGGCAAGCTGTACATAGTTTTCCGGAATACACTGATATTTAAAGGTCTCGCCCAAATGTAATTTAGGCAGTGGAGTATATTCTCCTATTTCATCATTGTCGCAAGACTGGCTTACACAAATCATAGACAAACACAACAATATAGTAAATATCTTGTTCATTTTCTTTTATTTAAAGTTATTAAAAATTTCCACTTCATTCCTCATGAACGAAGTGGAAAAATTGAATATGCAATGTGCGAAGTGGTTAAACTGTTTACCCATTCCGCTTCTTTTTACCGTTTTATCATCGGTACATGGCATTATTTGTTTTTATATGATTCAAAGTGCCCGTCCTTTGAAAACATCAGACTTGCCGGAAGGGAGTAAAACTCCGTAAAGCGTAACCCGGTTGGAGTGGAAATTGGGATTTACCGTTACAGAAGCCATGTAGCTGTTTTTGGGTAACGATATGTCCACCATTGCCGAGAGTCCTGTCCCAGAGACACTCATGGTAAGGATAACATTCCCTTTCTTGTCCGTCTTCAGCTTGATATTGGAAGCCCTTCCTTCAAGCGTTATTCCCCCGACACCGTTCGGGCCTCCACCATAGAAAGGCGCTATCTGTATGACGGCCTTGTCGTCCGACAGGGAGACAAAATTCGTGTTGGAAGTGACAAAGGCCGTTTCTCCCCGTTTGAAGGACAGCCTGTTTGCTTCCAGTACAAAGTCCAATTGCTCCAAGGCTGTAAAGGCTTCCACCGACCGGATAGAGTCCTGTATCGCCTCGATACGTTTTTCCACTTCACGCTTCTGGGCGCTTTCCTGTTCCGCTTTCGTATAAATGCGCCGTTCCGTCTGCGCTCCGGCTGCCACGGCACTTGCCAGCAGCATAACCAATAAAATCAATCTTTTATCCATAGTGCAAAAATTTATTGTATGCTTACATTGTTTCCGTCATCATCCGAATTTTCGGTCTCCTCATTGTTTTCAGACGAGGTGCGGTAATACCCGCCGTCCTCCCATGTAGCCACGGTACCTCGATGCGTGTACCACTGCCACTTGAGCTTTACATACACTTTCTCATTCTTTCCCTCCGTAACCTCTTCCATATTGAAGGAAGCGGTGGCGGTCCCCATTCTTGTCCGGACGGTATCGGCAAAGGCGTTGTGCCGCAGGGTCAGGAAAATGGTATCGGCCGTACTCTTCACATCGTCGTAAACCACGTTCACCAGATGCGAGGTATTCGAGGACGGATTGTATTCCAGTCCGAGCCTCATGTTGAGATAACCTCCGCCGAACCACGCATCCTTTACCTGTACCGGCTCATCGCCCAGCTCTTCATCGTCCGTATCGGAGGCCCGAACGATGTCCTTCGCCAGGAGCTGGTAGTATTTGTTGATCCTGACGCGGTAGGTGTTTATATCCTCCCGGTCCAGAATACTACAGTTGACAAACACCCGTTCGCCGTCCGTCAGGTCATGCCCGACAGAAGACTCGTCAGGAATCAACACATTCCCCTTGTCCGTGGTGATAGTTCCTTCACCGGCAACTCCCATACTGACAGAACCCGTATAAGGGGCAGGGACACGCACATACTTCTCGTCATCCGAACAGGAGGACAGAACAAACGGTAATGATACCGCAACAAGCAGCACCATACCCGACATCAAAATACTTTTTCTACCCATAACTATTCCTATTATTAAATTAAACAACCGTCTCTTTCATTCTCTTCTTCGTCCGCAGGAACAGGCAGACCGCCAGCAAAAGGGAGAGGACGTCCGCCACGGGCTGTGCCGCCACCGCCCCGCCCAACCGGAAGAGCCGGTCGAACAGCAGCAGGCACGGAATGAAGATGATGCCTTGCCGGCTGATGGAAAGCAGGAACGAGTACCCGGCCGCACCGACAGCCTGCAAAGCATTGATATAGATAAATAACACACCCATCACCGGACCGGACAGCAACAGGGTCCGGACGAACGGGACGCCGTATTCCCTGATACTTTCCGAGTCGATGAAACAGGCGACTAACGAATCGGAGAACCATCCGCACAGCAAGGTAAGCGAGATTCCCATCCCCAGTCCGGCCAGCAGGGACAACCGCATGACTGCCTTGAAGCGGTCCCAACGCCGGGCGCCGTAGCAATAGCCCAATAGCGGCTGTATGCCCTGCCCCAGTCCGAGCTGCACGAGGACGACCATCATGATGACCTTCGAGGCGACTCCCATAGCGGCGACCACCCTGTCGCCGTAGGAGACCAGACAGACATTCAGAATGATGGTCGAGACACTCATCATGATGCAGTTCAGCGAGGCGGGAATGCCGATGGCAAATACCGGAGCCGCCGTTTCCGCTTTCAGGTTGAAGCGGGACAGGGATATGGTCAGGCCGGAACGTTTGCCTGTCAGCAGGAGAACGTAATATGCGGTGGCTACCGTATAACCGATGACCGTGGCCCATGCCGCGCCGGCAATGCCGTAATCGAGCCACAGTATGAACACAGGGTCGAGCACGATGTTCAGCACGGTACCGATCAGCACCCCGTTCATGGCCTCTTTCGACTTTCCCTCGGCCCGGACGATGTTGCTGAAAGCCGTGGAGACGATGACGAAGGGGGCGCTCCACGCCACACACGACAGGTAAGTCCGCGCATAGCCTTCCGTGTTCCCGCTCGCCCCTATCCACTGTAAGATATAGTCCATGCCCGACAGAAAGACGAGGATACAGAGAATGCCCGTGAAAACAGACATCCAGAAACAGAAGGAACCGACCGTGCGGGCGAAATCGTCTCTCCCTTCCCCGAAGGCACGGGAGATGACGGACGTGCCGCCTATGCCGTAGAGTGTCCCGATGGCCATGAAGAGCAGGAACACGGGGGTGGCCAGCGACACGGCGGCCACCTGCATCTCGTCTCCCGTCTGCCCGATAAAGAAGGTGTCGGCCACATTGTAAATCAACGTGACGAGCATACTCAGGACGGCGGGAACCGCGTTCACCAGCACCGCTTTCGCTACCGGCATGTCTTCAAAGGCCTGTTTCGTATCCATATCTTTTTATCTTTTGTTACTTGATTCCGCCACCCAGGGCATGGTAAAGGCTGATTACGCCCTGAATCTCCTCGTACTTGTCCGACACCTCCGTCAGCTGTGCCTGCAGGAGCGTCTGCTGGGCGGTCAGCACTTCCAGATAGTTCGTGTTGCCGTGCTCCATCAGCAGCTGCGTGCTGCGTACAGCCGTCTCCAGCGTCTCCACTTTCCGGCTGTCCAGTTCCAGACTTTTCCGCGCCGTCTGCCACTGCGTCAGGGCGTTGTTCACCTCCGCCCCGGCGTCCAGCAGCTTCTGCCGGAAAGCGACCAGCGCTTCCTGCTGCTGTGCCTTGGCGATCTTCAGGTTGGCCACGTTACGCCCCCGGTTGAAGAGCGGCTGTACCAGCGAGCCGACCGCATTGAGCAGCCAGTCGCCCGGATTGACGATACCCGTCCCCGAACTGTTGGTCCATCCCGCCGAGCCGCTCAGCGTAATCTGGGGATAGAATGACGAGCGGGCCTTGTTGGTGGCATAAAACGCTTCGGCCAGCTGCCATTCCGCCTGCCGCACGTCGGGACGCCTGCCAAGCAGCTGCACGGGAACCCCGACGGACAATTCTTCCGGAAATGAAAGTTCCAGCAGCCGGCCCCGCTCGATCTCTGTCGGCACAATGCCCAGCAGCGTCGAGAAGGAGTTCTCCAGTTCGTGCAACTGCCTTTCCAGAGAGAGGACGGAGGATTCGGCTTCCAGCCGGCTCGCTTCCGCCTGTGCCACGGCTGCGTCGTCCCTTTCCCCTGCACGTTTCAAGGCTTTCATGGCACGCACGTTCTCCCCCCACTTGCGTGCCGTCTCACGGGTGATGGCCAGTTTCCTGTCCAATGCGAGAAGCGAGTAGTAGGTTTCGGCTATGGTCGCCACCAGCTGTGTCTGCACGGCCTGCTCGTAGGCACGGCTTGCTTCCAGTGCCGCACGGCTTCCCTTCTTCGCGTTACGCAGCCCGCCGAATGCGTCGATTTCCCATTCGGCCGTACCCCCTAATGAATAGGTCTTCGACGGCTTTGCCCCGCCGAAGCTGCCCAGCGAGCCTTGCGGCGTCAGCGAGACGGAAGGCAGGAAAGCCAGCCGGGAGGCTTGCAGCGAGGCTTGCGCCTCTTCCGTGAGAAGCCGGGCCGTCTGAATGTCGCTGTTCTTTTCCAATCCCACCTCTATCCATTTTACCAGCAAGGAATCGGTAAAGAGTTCCCGCCATGAGAGGTCGGCCAGCGAGGAGGTGTCCTGCATGGCCTCCGGCACGTCGCGGTAAAGGCTGTCCACCGGAAGCGATTCCGGACGGTGGTAGTTCGTATATATTCCGCAGCCGCTGAACAGCAACAGGGCCGGCAGAAAGATGATTATCCGTTTATAGTCCATATTTTCTCCATTTTAATCAAAAGTAATAACAGGGGACGGAAACGAAGAAACGCTCCTTTTCTGTCCGGGGATCACGGTCCATTTCTATGGTGTTGTCCCTCACGAGCCAGCCTATCGCTGTGTTCAGTTCCCTGTCGCTAAGGCTCGTGGCGGACTTTAATTCCTCATAGCTCCAATAAGTGTGTTGCCTGGAGGTGAGCAGTTCCCAGACAATGCCGGCATTCCGGCCTATCATGTTCTTGTCCATTTCTATTTCGTTTATAAATTCTTATCCATAGTTTCAATGCTTCCGTTTGGGCATCACCCGCTCTTCTATGCTCTGGAAGACGATAAACAGCACGGGGACGACAAACAGCAGGGCGACCGTCCCGATCAGCATACCGCCGACAGTACCCACACCGAGCGAGATGTTGCCGTTGGCTCCCGCACCGGTGGCCACCACCAGCGGCAGCAGGCCGATAATCATGGTCAGCGCCGTCATCAGGATCGGACGCAGGCGGACGGCGGCAGCCGAAAGGGCCGCCTGTGCGATGCCCATGCCGTGACGGCGGCGTTCCGAGGCGTATTCGGTCAGCAGGATAGCGGTCTTGGCCAGCAGTCCGATGAGCATGATAAGCCCCGTCTGCATGTAGATGTTGTTCTCCACACCGAATATCTTGGCGAACAGGAAACTGCCCGCCAGTCCGAACGGAATGGAAAGCATGACCGCCAAAGGTATGAACAGGCTCTCGTAAAGCGAGCAGAGAATGATATAGACGAAAATGATACAGATGATGAAGATAACCATGATGGACGTGCCTGACGAAGCCTCCTCACGCGAGGTTCCGCCGAACTCGAAGCCATAGCCCGCCGGCAGGGTTTCCCTGGCCACCTCCTGCACGGCCCGTATGGCGTCTCCTGAACTATACCCCGTGGCTGCCGAGGCGTTCACCGAGATGGTGCTGAACAGATTGAAACGGCTCAGGATTTCAGGCCCGTAGGTCTTGGTCAGCGTAACGAACTGCCCGACGGGAGCCATGTCGCCGGAGGAGGCACGCACGTACATGTTGTTGAGCGACTCCGTGTCAAGCCGGTATTCGGGTCTGGCCTGCACCATGACGCGGTATATCTTGGAGAAGCGGTTGACGTTGGAGGCGTAGTTGCCGCCCACATAGCAGGACAGGACATCCAGCACGTCCGAGGGCGATATGCCCGCACGCTTGCAACGTGCGGCGTCCACTTCCACGAGGTATTGGGGGAAGCGGGTGTCGAACGTGGTCACGGCACTCTGTATTTCAGGACGGGCGTTTAAAGCCGCTATAAAATCCTTGGTATAAGAGAACAGCGTCTCGATGTCGCCACCCTTCTGGTCCTGCACGTAGATTTCAAGCCCGTTGGTCATGCCGTAACCCATAATCATGGGGGGTGCGAAGGCGAATATCTGCGCGTTCTTGATGTCGGCAGTCCGGGCCATCACCTGACCGATGACGGCATCCTTGCTGTCCGCTTTTCCTTTACGTTCGTCCCAGTCCTTGAGACGGACAATGAACGTACCTCCCGCGCTGCTCTGTCCGCCGCCCATCATGTTGTATCCGCCTACACGGGCATAGAGGTCTATCTGGGGAATGTCGTTGATGCGCTTTTCCACTTCCTCCAGAATGCTTTTGGTCTCGGCCAGCGTGCTGCCCGGAGCGGTAGTGATGGACACGAACACCGTACCGGTGTCTTCATCAGGGATCAGTCCCGTCTTGGTGGTCCGGATAAGCACGAACAGCAGTACGCAGGCTGCCGCCAGGGCTACCCCTACCATCCATTTGCGGCGGAAGAAGTATTTCACGGCCGTCTTGTATTTATTCACCATCCGGCCGAAAGCCGTGTCGAAAGCGATATGGAAACGGGACGAGAAACTCAGTTTCTTCCCTTCCTCCGCCTGCATGTGCGGTGTCATGATAAGGGCGCACAATGCCGGGCTGAGTGTCAGGGCGTTTACAGCGGAGATACCTACGGCCACGGCCATCGTAAGACCGAACTGGGTGTAGAACGTACCCGTGGTACCACCCATGAAACTGACCGGAATGAACACCGCCATGAACACCAGCGTCGTGGTGATGATGGCTGCGGTGATACCGCCCATCGCGTCCACGGTGGCCTCGTATGGGGACTTGTAGCCTTCATCGAACTTCGCCTGTACGGCTTCCACCACCACGATGGAGTCGTCCACCACCGTTCCGATAACCAGCACCAGTGCGAAAAGCGTCAGCAGGTTGATACTGAAACCCGCCACATAGAGGAAGGCGAACGTGCCGACGAGCGAGACGAAGATACCCACCAGCGGGATAAAAGTGGAACGCACGCTCTGCAGGAACACGTACACCACGATAATGACTAAGATAATCGCCTCAATGAGCGTCTTGATAACGTTCTTGATGGAGGCGTCGAGGAAGGACTTCACGCTCATCATGTTCTCCAGCACCAGACCTTCGGGCAGGTCCGCCCGTATCTCGTCCACCACCCCGTTGATTTCCTCGATAATCTCGTTGGCGTTGGAACCGGCCGTCTGCATCACCATGAACGTGGCGCCGGGATAACCGGACACGCCGCCGCTGAAATTGTAGGACGTGGTGCCCAGCTCGATGTCGGCCACATCCTTCAGGCGCAGGGTGTTTCCGCCTTCGGTAGTCCGGATAACCATTTCCCCGAATTCCTCGCCCGTTTCGTAGCGCCCCCTGTACTTCAAGGTATATTGGAACGTGTTCTCCGAGTCCTCGCCCAGCGTACCGGTGGACGCCTCGATATTCTGCTCGCCCAGCACGGTAATGATGTCCGACGGTACAAGGCCGTACTGCGCCATCACGTCGGGTTTCAGCCAGATACGCATGGCATAGTCATTGCCCATCACCATGACCTCGCCCACACCGGAGATGCGCTGGATACGCGGCACGACGTTTATCTTGAGATAGTTGGCAAGGAATTTCTCGTCATAGTCGCCGTTGGTGCAGTAAAGCGACATGAGCTGCAACTGGCTGTTCTGCCGTTTCTGCGCCGTGACTCCGATTTTGGTTACTTCACTGGGGAGCGTGCCCTGCGCCTTGGTCACACGGTTCTGCACGTTGACGGCGGCCATGTCCGGGTCGGTTCCCTGCTTGAAATAGACGTTGATGCTGCCGCTGCCGGTATTGGTGGCCGAGGAGGTCATGTACATCATGTTCTCCACGCCGTTGATCTCTTCCTCCAGCGGCACGATAACCGCTTTCTGCACGGTTGCCGCGCTGGCTCCGGTGTAGGTGGCGGACACCTGCACGGTCGGAGGAGCTATATCGGGGTATTGCTCCATCGGAAGGTTGACAAGCCCGATGATTCCCAGCATGAGTATCAGTGCCGAGATACATGCCGCCAGAATGGGACGGTCTATGAACAGTTTCGGTTTCATTCCATCTCCTCCTTTCTTACTGTGCGGCGGCATCGCCGGCATCCGCGGTTATTTGATTCACAGAAACACCGTCACGCAGCAGTCCCGCCCCTTCGGCGATAATCACGTCGCCCGTTTCCAGACCGGATTCCACGATATACTCCTTCCCGTCGTTGATGCCGAACACCGTAATCTGTGCGGATTTGGTTTTCCCGTCCACGACCTTGTAGACGAACACCTTGTCCTGCAATTCGTATGTGGCGGTCTGGGGAATGACGATGCAGCCTTTTTTCTCGTAGGGGAACCGTATATTCCCCGTGCCGCCGCTGCGCAGGATACGCTCCGGATTCGGGAAGACCGCCCGCAACGTGACAGCACCCGTCGAGGTGTCTATAATACCGCTGATGGCGTCAATACGGCCTTTTTCCGGATATTCGCTCCCGTCGCTCAACCATAGCCCGACCTGGGGCATTGTTTCCAAGGCGTTCGTCAGAGAACCGTTCTGACGCGAGAGGGAGAGTATCTGCTTCTCCGTCATGGAGAAATAGACATACATCTCCCCGTTGTCCGAGACGGAAATCAGGGGCGAGGAGATGGAAGGACTGACCAGCGCACCGATACGGTAGGAACTCATGCCGGCAGTGCCGTCCACCGGACTTTTGATTTCCGTGTAGGAAAGGTTGTTCTGCGCGTTGGTCAACTCCGCGCGGGCCTGTGCCAGGGAGGCTTTCGCAGACCGGAGCGAGTTACGTGCCGTTTGCAAGTCGAACTGGGAAACCACGTTCTCCTTGAAGAGTTCCTCCTTGCTGTCGGCCGTCATCTGCGCCGTGGCGACATTCGCCTCCGCCGTCTCCACATTGGCCATAGCAGTTTCCAAAGCTGCCTTGTACGGTATCTGGTCAATCACAAACAAGGTTTGTCCTTTTTTCACGGCAGCCCCCTCGTTGACGCGGACTTCGGTTATCAGCCCCGAAATCTGCGGGTAAATCCCCACGTCCTGTTTCCCCTGAATGGTCGCCGAGAAACTGGAGTACAGGGTCCTGTCCGAAAGGGTTACATTCAGGGTCTTGTAATCGCCGCCGTCCGGCCGGCCCTGCTGCTCTTTGCAAGAAACGGCAAGGGTCAAGATACTTGTCAGTATCAAACTGTTAAACAAATTTGTCTTCATTTTCATATTGGATTTCTACTAAAACATTATTCAGTCGCTCTCTTCCCTCGCCGGTGCAGATACCCGCCAGATAGGTAAGAATGGCGTTGGTGTAAATTTCCGCCTGCCTGTTCTCGTCACCGTCTCCGGAAGGCACCGTGAGCAAGGTTTTCTCAAAAAACTGGAAGGCAAATTCAAAATTGCTTTCCGGCTGTATCAGCCTCATTCTTTTAGCCTCCTCGAAGTGTCCGTAGCACATTTTGCACAGCGGGGTGCGGTACTCCTCCTCGAATAGCACGAGGGCATCAGGGTATTTCGGAATATCCTTCCGGAAAGCCGGATAGAACATTCTGGAGAAAGCGTATGCACCGTAATTCATGCAAACAATCGCCTCTATGGGACCGGCCGAATCGCACCGCCCCTCAATCCGCCTCCTGCTCGTTTCCAACCGGAATGTTACACACGCCTTCAAAAGGTCGCGCTTGCTTGGAAACGACTGGTAAAGCGTCCGTTTGGAGATGTGCAGGATTTCCGATATGAAATTCATGGAGGTATTCTTTATACCATATTTCAGGAAACACTCTGCGGCTGCTCCAATGATTCTTCTTCTTAACATATTGTTATTCATAATCATATATCTTTTTTGCAAAAATCGCAGTATTCCGTGGAAACTCTATTGTTCTACACAAGCCAAAATTTGTCATATTAAAACCAAATTCCTGTATTCAAAAATAATTATTTGTTATTTAGAACCTAAAATTGTCAATATGAAACCTAATCTCATAAAAGAAATAAAAATGCAGGTTCAAAGGGAGTTAGGACTTGCATTTTGTATTTATATTTGTTCCGCTATTGTTTATTTAATCTGTATATTATAAAATGGAAGCGATAAATTTCATGGATTTCGGACGGAAAAACAGGAACTGCTATACAAGTGAGGGGTTCGTGCTTTGGGAGATAACCGGCAATGAGAGCGGGATACCGGTCTTCCTGAAAGGGGACGGTACCAATATGATCGTGCATGTTCTCGTGTTGGCCGGAGAGATAAAAATGGGCAGGGAGGACAGGCTATATCTGTTGACGAAAAATTGTTTTGCCAATTTTATAGATTGCTCTTCACTGGTCATACAGGATATATCCGAAGATGCCCGGGCGTATGTGATGCTCTTTACCGCTCCGTTCATCACTTCCCTGCTGAAGAACACTCCGCCTTTCCCGCCTTCGTATGTATTGAAAGTAAAGGTGTGGCCCGTGTCCGTCATGTTTTCCGGAACCATAGAAACCCTTTTGAAAAGGGTGGAAAGCATGGTGGAGATTTTCAAGGACAATACCCATCATTTCCAGGCAGAAATGTTAAGGTGTACGCTGTGGATGTTCATGATGGACATGGCAAACGAGCATATCCGGCAGGAAATCGAGAGAGGAGAGTATGCGGAGACAGGCCGTAAGAATGTCCTGTTCAAACAGTTCATAAGACTTCTGCTCACCCATATACATGAAGAGCATTCCGTCGGTTGGTATGCCTCGCAGCTGTGTGTAACGCCCCAGTATCTGAACCGCACAGTAAAAAGCATATCACAAAAAACGGTTTATGAGCACATTTGCACTACGCTGACCGGGGCTGTCATAGAACAGCTGGAAAACACGGAACATCCCGTATCGCAGATTGCGGAGGATTTTCATTTTCCGGATTTGGCCACGATGACCAAGTTTTTCAAGAGGCAGACCGGAAAAACACCCACCAAATACAGACGGGAACACACCTTGTCATTGTGAAAGGATAGTAAAAAGGGAAAAAACGAGGCATAGAAGGGGGCATGATGTGTCGGAAAACGACTGTACGATGGTTGCACAAGATAGCAAATACCGCAACTGTATTTCGTGAACGGTTGCGGTATTTGTGTGTGTATGTCGTGCGCTATAAAAGGAAGACTTACCAAAGAGTAGCCGACAAAAGCCGGCTCTCTATGCTTTCCGCATACTCCAACGGGAACAAACTTGGATATATACATTTAATCCGTCACCTCCCAATAATAGCTTAACTCGTTCTCTTTAAGATTCTCCTTTGCGTATTGGTCGGCTTGTTCCCAAAGAGTATTGTAAAGTGCCGCCATATCCGGTCTGTTTTCATAGTATTGCCATATCTTATGGTTAAGTACCAATGTCAGTTCCGTCAAGAACTTGTAGTCCTCTTTCCACTCCTTGAAAGCCCTGTTGAAAGTGTCCAGAATAGCCGTCAACCCAAATCTGTCCGCTATTGAGAAATCTTCCCAAAAGGTTGTTTGTAACTCGTAACCGTTCTCTTGCATAAATTCTCTAAATGTCATACGCTCCAAATTTTAAAATTGATTATTTTTTTGTTTTTCCCTTTGGTACAATCCTGTACCGAAAGGTTGATTATTTTTCTGCCTACAGGATTGACGGTCGGTCCGGACAAGAAGGCTGCGAAAAATACACTCTCCAACAAAGTCGGAGAGGAAGATTTTTCGACAGCAAGCGTAAGCGGTTCTTGACAGGACAGACAAGCGGCAATCAAACTTTGCAGAAAAAATAAGCGGGCTTTCGGCATGGAGTGTTGGGAAACGGTCGTAAGGAGGATAAAACGGGGAAGCTAAAATGTTATAAAAGGATTGCTTTCCGGTTGGATAATCACGGTACAAAGGGGAACGGACCGCATTTCGATAAAAGGGAAAGAGCTATGAAGATATAAAGGGGCAATCCCGGCAAAAAAATTCAGGACACATCCATTGTCAATGTATCCTGAACCCACATAAGGTCGTCATCCGTACCGAATGTTTAAGAAACCCACTTGTAACCTTCGTCCGTCAGTTCAAAATATTCATCCATTCCCGGTTTCACAAAAAACATGATTTCAAAGGCTTCGTTGCTTCCACCTTCGGGTATCGTCATGTTGATTTCTCCATTGCGGGCTGTTCCTCTTCCCGTATTGAAACCTAAGTCTTCGTCCGCATAGGCGTAATGAAATTCCACATCCGGAAATATCGCGGAAAGTTTTTGGATAAGCTGTGGCACGCCATTCCATGCCGTATCAAACCAAAGTATGTTCGGCTCTTCAAAATTCTGGTGATAGGCATTCCATTTTGTACCCCATGTGGCGATAGACCACTCGTACCAAGTGGGATAACCGTATTTTTTCCGGTTTTCCAGATACGATGCTCCAAGCTGTAACGCTTCTTTTCTGTCCTTTTCCGCCAATCCTTCCATCCATTGAATGGTTCTCAAAGCATCATCGTCCAATAAAAAATAGAATGGCTTCAGCTGCATTGCTTTAAGATATTTCATACCCAAATCTCCACTGCTATTTTTTTCTATCAACAGTTCTTCAGGCATAGGAATGATGTTGTTGAAGTCAATGTAACAAGGCGTATTGTCATCATCGGTTTTACCTTTTAAGAAATTCATTACTTTTTGTACTGTTTCCCGGTCTGCGTTTATTTCTAAACGGTTTGTCACATGATTAGGCATAATCTTAGTTTTTTGAAATTGTTAATACTTATTTTCCCTTTTGTCGGTTCTTTCTTCCTGAACCGCTTTGGGGTTTTACGGATGCGGTACACGGCTGTCGGGAAAACTTCATACGGTGGCTTTCCTTGGAAAATTACTCTTACCCCGGTAAGGAAGAATTTTGCAAGAAATGCACTTCAAGCCACCGGATCAAGTGCGACGGCCTACCTTTGCATCTGGTAAAACCAAACCGGTGATGGAAAGAAGAAAAGACGGGAGATATACGAAAGACCGGGGGCGGTATAAAAGGCGGATATTACTCCGTGAGTAGTGATAAAAAAGGAATGAAACTGATTATAAAAGGCGACGGTTCTGTGTCTCGGCCATTCGATAAAGGATACCGCAACCATCTCTGGCAGATGCGTTGCGGTATTTTGTGGGCAGCATTTATGCGGCCTTGTCCGGCTTGCGCTGCCTTGTTTTCCAGCCGTACACGGCGGCTACATACGGATAGAGGGAACGTGTTCTCCGGCGGAAACCTTCTTCGTCGATTTCACGGTTGTAAATCTTATCGGCGATACGCTCCGCTTCATCACGGTCTTTGGCGATACGATACAAGGTGTAGTTCGTACCGTCATGATGGCCCATCCGTCCGCGAATGTTATAGCCGTCGCCGTACCATTCTGCATCGTCGCACTGGGATTTCAAAATATCGGCGATGTTGCTGCCCAATATTTGATAGCCTTGTCTCCGGCCGTTCCATAATCCCAAGTTGCCGAACACGACAATAATGCCGTCCACTTCTTTATTCAGGTTGCTCCGTTCGTCGTCCAGCCAGCGATATACTTCTTCTGTCCATTCTTCATCGCTGACCTCGTAACAGTCATCGTCCAATATTTCCCGTTGGGAATCTTGATAGTATTCTTTTGCCGTTTCGTCCAACAAGTCTTGGCTTGACCAAATCATCTGTTTCATACGTTTTGAATTTTAAGTTTGACTTTTGTTTTTTATCCCTGCCTTCGGAGGGTTTCCCTCGTCCGGCGGGATTTGATTTTACGTGCGGACCACAAGGCGGACAGAAGGGAAACAAGGCAAGGAGGAAGCGGATAGTCCTGTGGACGATTTCATTTGTGTTGAACAAGTATTGACGAGCTTGCGAGTTGATGGTTGTTAACCTCAAATGAAGCCGCGCCTTGCCGGTTCCCGACCGCCTTAACTTTGCACGGGAAAATCAATGGACGACGGCGGACTTTTCGTGTGGAGTATGAAGAAGTATAAAAGTGTAGACGCTCCGGAACGGTAACAAGTAAAACAAAAGCGGCTTGAAAGCCGCTTTGTCCCAATAAGGCAGGAATTACTTCTTGCCCTTTTTAGGTTTCTTTGCCGGTTCCGCAGGAACTTCCTCCTCTTTCTCGACAGCCGGATAAAATTTGACTGCAACCGTCACGATGCGGTTGTGCAGCACACCGTCCTTGTCGGTCCATTCTTCGGGTTTGAAGTAGCCCTCCACGGTAAGCAGCGTGCCTTTGGTAAGCTGATCGAACGACCCGGTATTCTCGTTTTTGCGCCACGCTTCAATGTTCATGAAAGCGGATATACGCTTGGTATCTTCGCCGTTCTTCTCCTGACGGGCCACTGCCAGCGGGAAACGTGCGACACTTGTGGTGGTGAACTGACGGACTTCGGCATCTTTTGCCACGAATCCGGTTACTGCGAAATTGTTCTCGATCTTTTTCATTGCGATTGCTTTTTGAAGTTAATAAATCAGTTTTACGGTGCGTAAAAAGTAGGTGCAGTAAAGGGCTGCACCAAGGATAGCGCATAAATACTCTTTATTTTGGAGGCGAAGCCCCAAACCGCAGGCCCGATAAAGGAAGATTTGTGCGATACGCCATTGGTCAAGACCACCAGGTCGCGCCCGTCTGCATACTAACTTTGCAACGAAAAACGATATGGCGACTTCAAATATAAAGCGGTCGCGAAAAAGTCGAGGCAAAACAATCCGCAGCGGGTTCGGAAACATGAAAGACCTGTCCGTCCACCGACACAAGACCGCTCTCATTCCGGCAGGTGGGCGGGAAGAACATCAGGCGAGAAAGAGTATCGGCTGTTTGGGGTTGAAGCGGCAAGAACGATATGCCGTTTAACAACCATATACGCTGCATCGTGGGAAATACTATCGGACAAAGATCCGCCAAAAGGCGCGTGCGTCGTATAGATGTCTCTGTCTCTATCCGGCAAGAGAAATGAGGGAATGAAGAGGTAAAGGAAAAATGGCCGGAGTCTGCCTTGAAACAAAGCGGAGAAGCCGCCTTTGCATGAGTGGCCGTTCGATATAAAAGGATATGGCGCAGCCGAAAGGTATAAAGGGGTATTTCCGAAGGAAACGGTATGAGTGTCTGTTCGGAAATAAAAGAGGGTATAGCACCGGTATATCTGTCTTAGCCGGTGTAAACGGGCTGAAACTGATACTACAGCCCGTTACTGTATTTACCTTTTTCTGTTTCGGTCTGTAATTCTACCGGCTCGTCATCCCATGTCAGTTCTTTGCCGAGAAGTTTGTAAACAGTCCCTTTGGGGAGTTCTATCTCAATTGGTACGTTGTACACTTCTTCCAGATACTCCCAATGCCCACACCAGCCCCGAACGGGCTTTTCGGGCACAATCCATTCTGTTCCGTCTTTATTTACTGCCAACCATGCCATAATATCACATTTTTAGTCTGTTCCTTAGTAGTAATTTTATTCTTCTTGAGCTATCATTCTCTTACTGTATTCCAAAATTTTATCCATTGTAAGCCACTCCGGTTTTTCTCCCTCTTTGAAACTCTCATGCAGTTTTATCATAAACTCAATTTGTAATTTTTCATCGCCAGCCCACAAGGATTTGGGATGTCTGTTACCGTAATTAAGGTAATACTCGCAGTCTGACCGTAAGCGGTCTAACAATTGGTATCTGAAAACCGAATCCCTGTGTATTACTTCGTCTACCGTTACTCTTCCATTTGAGTTTGTTACATCGTTTGCCATAATCTATAAAATCTTGAGTTTTCTTTTTCCCCTCTTGTAGCACCTGCTACTTTCGGGCCTGATTTAATTATGTCGCCTCGAAAGGTGTCATGGCTCTTTATGCAAGGTTTCACGATTAAATACTACCCGTGCGAAGCGGAGGGTGGAGATTTTGTCGTGAACCGTTAGGCTTTGACCTTGCATACAAGAAAGACATGACAAGTACCTTTGCGACACAATTCATATCAGGCAGCCCGAATGCGGATGTGCAAACACAGGGAAGAGAAGGCCTCGTGTAAAAGGTTGATGGTTTATAAAAAGGGGGTTGCAGCGAAAAGAAAAATATGACGTGGAATGTTTTTTTCTTTTGGCTGTACAATGGGACCGGAGTGTTTTACGAAGTTCGGGAAAAGGTTTAGTTTAGTCCATTAGCCTATATATATGCTAAATCAAAGTAAACTATATTTAGGCAGACAAATTTGCCTGCCTATAAGTTTTTCCTTATCTTTGTATGAACTAAAGAATACTTGCTTTTTTCTTTTGGCTGCAGTGGTTTTTGGAAGCTCACATGCAACCATCGGACGGAAAAAAAATCTGGTGGGAAGCTGTTCAAGAAGTCCCGATTATAAGCAAGTGCAAAGAAAGAAACAGAGTGAAAACAAAAAATTGGGAAATACCTTTAATTAACGATTTTGTTTCTTGTTTGTTCCTCAATTAAAATTGCAAAAATTCCAATAAACTGATTTTTAAATCATTATATAAGCTATTTTTGAGAGATTGAATTTATTTTCAACTAAAATAGGTCCATGGTTCACCTCAAATGAAACTTCCACGACCCTGTTGTCATGCAAAAGATTTCTTGTCACTCTTGCACCTTGTGCCATCCAATCGAGCCAAATACCACCCTCTACACGATAAATATGATTGCCTGAGATCTCCACATCTACAGCAGCATGTATCTTAATTCCCGCCATTTCATATCCCCAGAACAAGTTCTGTGTACTAATATCATGCACGGTATTATTCTTTATCTTACTGAAAATAGCGCCCAAGCTACCTGCAATACCGGCTTGTCCACAATAAGCCACAGTGTTGTTACGTACCAGATGCCCTCCGATATGTTCTCTGTTCCAATTGTGCCGAAGTGCACGCTTCACACAATTGACATACCCTTCTTCTGATTCTGATTTATTATCCCATTCGTCTCCATACTTACCTAAAGTAATCCCCACACACTTGGAATGGGTGATTGTATTGTTTTCAATAACCCATCCTTTACTCCAGTGAGTCCCCAACAAGCCAATCTGTTCTGCTGTAGGAGGTGCCCAGGGGGTAGCAGCCTGACTCAGCTTAAATCCGTTAACCACAATATAATTCACATAAGGTCTTTCCGGATAAAAGACAGATTGCCTTACATTGATTTCAACCAGTTCCTGATTAGGATTCTTATCGCCAAAATTAGCGTACAGGCGAGTAGTGTCTTGCTCTACTTTGCAAAACCACAACAAACTATCGCCTTTATTCTGCAAAACATTGCTCAATGACGGATTCTCCATCAGGGCTATATCATTCAGATATATCTCTCCCGTATGACACCACTTGCCTCTCTCAAACCAATCACCATGTAAAGTTTCAGCATATGGATTGAACCCACCGAAAAATTTATTCGGTATTCCGACTTCCCAAGTCGTATCATTAACCTTCTTCCAACCTTTCATTACTTCCGAACCTTTTATCTCCACATTCTCCCCTTTGGCCGCCATAAAGACAATCGGTTTTTCTTCCGACTCTCCGCCCCGTGAAGGAGAAACCCTTTCACGATAGATACCTTCATGTACAATAACCGTATCTCCCGGCTCAGCCATATCGGCAGCAGCTTGTATCGTCTTCAAAGGATAGGCTAAACTACCGATTGATGCATCGTTTCCTGTCGAAGCGTTCACATGTATGCCATGACTCCGTTCCGCCTGCAATTCGACCACTATCAAAGAGTTGCTGGGCAACCCGAGTTTCATCATTTTACCCGTTGAAGGAACAAACGACTCTACCTTCACCTCTTCCGGATGTTGTAATGTATTAAAGCTCAAATCCGACTGTGGAGCAATCTTCATACCTTTCCTCACACGGAAAGATTTCTTTATCTGGCTAAAATCTATTTTACAAGATTGAGTATTCTGACTAAAATTCAGTACGACCAATGTCAATTTGTCCCGTCTCTTATTCCATGCAGCCTGAATCACAATATCCTGATTCTCCTTTTCCTGCTCTATTATTTGAGGATACGCTATATCCAATGAATTCAAGAGAGCGAAAGCCACGCCCGGAGCATTCAGATAAGTACCTTCTTTAGGAGTATTTATCAGACATTCTCCCCAACCATCGGACAGGTTTGTATAATTGGCAGTAAAGAAACTCCCACCCATATTCTGATAGGCAATGTATTGCTCCACCATATTCATGGCAAATCCCCAACGGATGGAAGCATTAAAGAGAGTTTCTTCACCACCTGTGTCCTTCTGATTCAGTCCGTCGGTATTTCCTTCATTTCGGGTTACCGGAGCACGAAACTCCGTATGGCATAATTTGATGTCTGTACCATGCGCCTTGTTATATGCATCTAAAATTACGATATCAGCACGCATCTCTTCCGGAGTTCCTCCCCTGTTTGTAATTAAATCCACATAAGGTCCGACAATCTCCAACATTTCCTTAAACTTCTTATTAAACAACCAATAATTACCCACCGCTATTTTGATTGAAGGATCTTTTGCTTTCATCGCCTTTGCAAAATCTACACAGCGATTGGCATACGTGACGGCATCGAACCGACGGTAAGGTTCATTCTCTAATTCCCAATATTTCACATTCAACGGTTTGGTACGACCATAGGCAATACGTTGTGCATTGGTAGGATTATTACAGAAATCAACCCAGTCTGCAGCACTGTATTCATTATTGAACATAACAGGTACACAAAAGAAGGGTTCCGCCCCCACTGCCTCACACAGATCCACCAGTTCGAACGTACCTACATCGTTCAGCAATTCACATCCCCACCAAGTATCATAGCTGACCGGTCTTTCTTCACGTGGACCAATTCCCGAACGCCAGTCATAAAGCGAAGTGAAACATCCGCCCGGCATTCGCATGGTCCTGGGACGAAGTTCATTCTTAATACGTTCAACCGACTCACGTTTCCAACCTTTTATTACATCATCTGCCATCAATGACAGCAGATCTATCCCTACACAACCGCCTGCAGGTACTTCTACAGTATAAGTACACCAGCCTTCATACTCCGTCGCATCTAATGAAGAACTGTATAAGATAAATTGGTTTGTATTCACAGCCAGTTCAGTCTTTGACAACGGAGTATGGAAATCACCTTCTTTATAAATGGCAATAGTTACCGGGACACTCTCCTTTGAGTATTTCTCTTCGCTTAGGTAACCACCGGAGGAGAAAAGGCCTGAAACTGTATATCCTTTTCCCTTTTCAATATAAATGCGTTCCTGAACTAATAGAGTTGGAGTTTGCTTTTTACGATTATCAATCTGCAAAAAATACTTTCCATGAGCCGATGGCCAATAATTATTGAAAATAAGAGGTAACTTCTCTTCTTTCCTTCCATCAGCAAGCAGATACCACTTTGGCTCTTCATAGCCGGAATGCCACCACTTGGCTTCTTTTACATCCCCCCGGTAACACGTGTACCAAGAGTTTGACTCACTTACAGGTTTCGTATTCTCGAAACTGCGGTTAAAGAGAAGTTCACCCCACAACAAGTCGCTTCTGCCAAACCCCATTTCAAAGAAACTACCCCATAAATAAGGACTCACAGGTGTACTTGTTTTATCTTTATCTATTATTTTAATTGTATTCTGTGCATGCAGATCCGCCAGAAGCAGACATATAAACAAAAAGCTTACTATCTTATTCATGATGTTTAGACACATAATAAAAAATTATCGATTCAACATTCTTATATTGATTACCTGCCTTCCTTCGATAGAAATATGTTCAGTTTTGAACTTACTTCCACTCACAATTAAAGTATCGGTGGACATGGCACGAATAGAATATTCTCCCTTTGAGTTTGTGACAACTTCTTCTTTCCCAACTTTGACAGTTACTTGAGGCAACAGGTTTGCTTGTACATCCCGTATGGTTCCCTTTACCACTACCGGTGTAGCTGTCATATTCTTTGTTGAAGACACTTTTTTCTCCTTGTCCCTCAAAGTAGGAATGTATTTCTCGGATGCACGCTCTACCGTTATCACTTTCTTAATGCGAATATCATCTGATGCACGGCCTATCTGTAACTCAAAAGCACCCGGTTCAACTACTTTTTTCATCTCCTTGTTGTAGAGGGCCAGTTCTGACACGGGAATCTTAATTATCACTTGCTTCGTCTCTCCTTTCTTAATAAGCACTTTCTCAAAACCCTTCAGTTCCTGAACAGGCATCACGACACTGGAAACCATATCACGCACGTAAACCTGCGGCACTTCCAGACCGTCGTAATCGCCTGTGTTGCGAATTGCTATCGTCACCTCAATCACATCTTCACAAGCGTAATCTTCTTTGGAGGTAGTGGCAGAAAGATATTCAAAGTCTGTATAGCTCAATCCGTGGCCGAATGCCCACAATGCTTTCGGCGAAGAGAACACATAATCTTTACCGGGTTTATTCTTACTGCCCGGTGAGCGGTAGAAGCCCTTATCTGTAGGCAAATAGTTATAATAACAAGGTAGATGTCCTACACTTTGCGGAAAAGAATAATTCAATTTTCCCGATGGATTAACCTTACCCAAAAGCATGTCTGCAAGGGCTAGTCCACCTTGTTCACCGGGATACCACTGTACTACAATCCCCGGTATATTTTCCTTTATCCAAGACATTGCAAAAGGCTTTCCGGATAATAGAACAACAATTACCGGTTTACCTGTAGCATGAATGGCCTCCACCAAATCTTCCTGTACACCTGTCAAGGTCAAGTCACTTAAATCAAAACCTTCCCCACAAGTAGCATTACTATAATCACGAGCCAAAGAAGCACTTGCCGAACCGACAACAACAATACAAACATCACTTTTCTTTGCCACATCCACCGCTTCTTTAAATCCCGAACAATCATCCGTAACCAAATCACATCCCTTGGCATAATTCAATGTCAACTGATTACCGACTCTTTCTTTCAGGGCTTCAAGTAATGTAACCCCGTCCTTATTGTCACGACTCCATGTATAATCCCCAAACTGTACCTGATCAGCATTAGGACCTATCACAGCTATAGATTTCAATTTATTCATTTGTAAGGGCAAGATATTGTTTTCGTTCTGTAGAAGAACGATTGATTCTTCAGCAATCTTACGAGCCAATGACACATGGGCAGGAGCATGCACTACTTTATCATAGTTCTTTTCCATTGGTAATGGGTATTCAAACAGTCCCATATTAAACTTGGCCGTTAAAATACGAGCCACTGCCTGGTCAATATACTTCACATCCAACATTCCGTTCTCCACCAATTGCTGAAGCTCAGCGTAACTATTGTCTGAAGCTTCGGCATCCAGTCCGGCCGTTAATGCCTGAATAGCGGCTTCTGCACTGTTTTGTGCCGTTTTATGAAAATAGTTCAGCATACCTATCGCTCCCCAATCGGAATAAACATATCCTTGAAAGTCCCACCGGTCACGTAAAAGTTCCGTCATCAGATAGTGGGAAGAAGAATTAGGTTCATTGTTCCAAGAATTATATGAGGACATCACCGCCCAAGGTTTGGCTTCTTTTACTACAGTTTCAAAAGTTTTCAAATAGATGGAAAGTAACTCCCGCTGTCCGCACGATACAGAAGCAAGATTCAATCCTCCCTGAGGAGCACCATGAGCACCGAAGTGCTTGATCATTGGTGATACTTGATTATCAAGATAACCTCTCACTTGCGATACCCCCATACGCGACACCAGATAAGGATCTTCACCGAAACATTCTTCCACTCGTCCCCAGCGCAAATCACGGCAGACATCGATGACGGGAGTTAAAGATTGCGTGATGCCTTGTGCCGTCAACTCTTTTGCTATGGCAGAAGTCATTTCGTAAGCCAGTATAGGATTAAATGTACTTCCCAATGCGATGGCTTGTGGAAAAATAGTAGATCCGTCGTGTACAGAGCCATGTAGAGATTCAGTCAACGTGAATACAGGGATACCCAACCGGGTCTTCTCGCGCATATATTTCTGTACTTCATTCATCAAGGTCAGACATTCCTTTCCGGGCAAAGTAATACCTTCTATGAACCCATAGTTCTGCCCACCAATCATTTTCTCCAGTTTTTCCTCATTCAGTTTTCCATTCTCCATGATTGAATAAGCATGAATATGGCGCATTTGAGCAATTTTTTCCTCTAATGTCATCCTGCTTAACAGATCCTGTACCCTTACCTCTACAGGTAGTGAAGCATTCTTATATTTAAAATTGGTTTGTGCATAAAGACGGACACAAAAGCATATTGCCATCAATGAAAGAAATATTAGTTTTTTCATGATACACCGATTTATTTATTATTGTTTTTGATTATAATCTTTTACCGCTTCATAAAACGCGCGAATATTATCCAATGGAATCTCAGGAGGTACATCGCAACCTGTAGATATCACGAAATTAGGATAAGCTGTGGTTTTTTGCAACAAAGTATAGGTTTGCCGGTACACCTCCTCCGCAGTGGCTTGTTTGAAAATTCCAACCGGATCCAGATTACCCATAACCAACGCATTCGAAGGACATTCTTCCAGAGCAGCAAGCATATCTATTTTATTTCCAAAATGATATCCTTTAGCCCCCGTAGCAACCATAGCCTGAGTACATTGCCCCATATTACCGCAATTATGCAATATAACTGCAAAATGACTATCCTGGACCTCTTCGACGATTCGTTTGACAAATACAGAGGAATACTGCATACAATCTTCATTGGACAACAACCCTGCCGCCGGTTCTGCAATTATGACTCCGGCAGAGCCACAATCTTTGATGGCACGGCAATATTGGGTAATGAATTGAGTGCATTTATCCAATAACAGCAAAGCCGTTTCAGGCTCTGTGTAAATAGCCATCATTATTTCCGTCATGTCAAACAGGCGACCTGCAAGAGAATACGGTCCAATGCAACCTCCAAAAACCGGTTTATCCAATCCTTTCGCAGCTAAACGGTTTGCCTCCAAATATTGCGGAATACGGGCTATATCCAGTGTAGGAATTTTCAATCCGACGACCTCTTCATAATTATTCACCAAGCGCCCTATAACATTGGGTACTTCATTCTCACTAAACTGAATCTGTGCACCAAAAGCTTCCGCCTCTACCGTCAGGTCCATAATGACCGTACAAGCTGCCGACTGCGGATAGTTCATATTTAAAGCTTCAACTGCCTTAAAATGAACTTCACCATCGGTTACTGCATCCAGAACTCTTTTATTTAGCAGTTCAATGCCGGGATGGGTCATAATAGGTAATGCAACCTTTTTATCCGACACTATTATATACTCTATCCATTCATCTACATTCATATCTTACATCATTTATTTAATCTATTTTTATAACAGTCTTTTTTCCCGCACAACTCACAACCGTATTTCTGCCTGGTCATCTGTCTACCGATTCCCACCACTCCACTCACCGATTTAATAGGGCACATTAATGAAGAGGCAGTCAGGCTGACTCCACAAGGCTGATTGGGAAGCAATGAAAAGAGAATCTGCTGATCAGAGACTTTCCATCCACAATAGCCGGGGCTATAAGGATAGCTTATTCCCAATCCTTTCGCCCCGAACTCCTTTTCTATTGCTTTGCACGCCTCCCTCACAGTAGCCTCAGCAATGGCCGAACCTAATGCATCCAGCAGGAACTCCTCAACAATCTGCCCTGATTTTTTGACAGTCTGTTGAAATCGTTCAAATTCCTCACCGGCTGTAGCCACAAACAGGGCACATAACTCCGCATTCTCCAGATAAGGAGTGATAATGCGTCCTGTCTGTAACCGGCATCCATTCAATATAATCCGAGATTTATCGGAAGCATCCAATGAAAAGACACGATATCCCCAACGAGGTTTACAAAATTGAGTCACTTCTCTTTCCAGAGCGGAGAACATGGTCAATACTTCACCTTCCATCTTGTAACCTTTACCCAGAGAAAAAACAAAGTCATCCCAGTCCAGACAAATGTCTTTCCATGAAAGCTCTTTATAGCGGAAATCCATATCAAGCCGCTCCTATCAGTTTCTTCGCCATTATCACCGCTGCATTAGCATTGCTTGTATATGCATCAGCCCCTATCGAGTGTGCAAAAGCCTCATTGATCGGAGCGCCCCCCACCATCACTTTTACTTTTCCATACAATCCTGCCGTCTTCAAGTCATCTACTACTACCTTCATATAATTCATAGTAGTAGTCAGCAGTGCAGACATACATATGATATCTGCATTATTTGTACGGGCAGCTTCTACAAACTTCTCACTGGAAACATCCACTCCCAAATTGACAACCTCAAATCCACAACCTTCGAACATAGAAGCCACAAGATTCTTGCCTATATCATGCAAGTCCCCTTTCACGGTTCCAATAACAATTTTACCGACATAGGCATCAGTCTCTCCCTGTAATAACGGTTTCAGAAGATCCAGTGCACCTTTCATGGCACGTGCACTCATCAGCAAATTAGGCACAAACACTTTTCCTGCCTCAAAGCGATTACCAATCTCTTCCATCGCCTTAATCATGTAATTAGTAATAATTTCGTTCGGAAGTACTCCTTCGGAGATTGCTTCATTGGTTACTGCAACGGCTCTGTCAAGTTTGCCATTTAAAATTGCATCGTATAAATCTGTCAAGTTCATGATCTTTTATTTTTATCAGTGGTTCATACAGTCTTTAAAGCATCAAGCATTGCTATTACATTCTCGACCGGCACATTAGCCTGAATATTATGTACTGAGTTAAATACAAAACCGCCATCCTTTCCCAAGATTTCGCATTGTCCGAGAACATGCCTGCGAATCTCATCCGGAGTACCGAAAGGCAACATCTTCTGAGTATCGACTCCACCTCCCCAAAAGGTAAGATGGCTTCCAAACTCCCTCTTCAACATTCCGGAATCCATATCCTTAGCATTAATCTGCACCGGATTGATAATGTCAAAACCGGCTTCAATCAGTCCCGGCAAAATAGGCACAATAGCACCACAGGAATGTTTGAAAACTTTCCAGGTAGTATGTTCATGAATCCAGTCGTTCATACGCCGATAATGAGGCAGCCAAAGCTCATTAAAAACCTCCACTGAGCAGAATTGCGACTCTTGAGAACCGAAGTCCGTACCACAGGTTAATACCACATCCACTTTATCACCCAATACCGCCCACAATTTCTCATAGTTTGCGATGGCGATATCCGTCTGTCTTCTAAATATTTCGTGTAAGTATTCCTGACGCATCACAGTGGACATATACCACTCCACCACGCTGCGGATACCCTTCGGTTCTTTTAGCCCCATACCGGGTACAAAAGCAACATCTCCCAATGCAGTGCCACCGAAACTGGCTACCACTGCCCTGCCGGTGGCAGATGCTTCATTCACTTTTTTCTTGTAGGCATCCAATTCTTCATCGGTAATGGAGTTAAACTCTTCCAGATTGTCCATAGGATTCAGTTTATCTTCATCAATCGGCTGCTGTCTTTCGATGGCATTGATAAAGAAACAACCGTTCGGCATAACTGCACTCGGAGGATAGTTTTTATCTCCTCCTGCATATACAAAAATATCTCCTTCCTTATCCTGAGTCAAGTCGAGTTGTATCGGCACCAACACTTTCTGCCCCCACGGTGTGACTTGCTCATGCATGCATTCTGTGTCATGGTCAAAGATATCTCTTGTACCTCCTACTCCAATACAATCCACTCCCATTGCGTCGGCCAAATCCCTGTCCACCTCACCCAACATCTGGAAGGTATCGACAATCTTTACCGGTTTATAAGACAATCCGTAATGCTTGCGTAAAGCCTCCACTACCCGGCAGTGAATGCCGGTTACGGCTGTAGCTCCGAAGTCAACCGGAATACGATCACTACCCTGATGACTCAGAGCCTGTCTGACTCTATCTCTTGATGTACTCATAATATTCTTGATTTTAAATCTTGTTCAACAAAGTTATATTAAGTGTTTTTTGCGAGTTCACTTCCACTTCCTGCATTTCATATCCCTTCCTACTGAAAACCAATACACTTGCAGAAGTAGCTTCAATGGAATATTCACCTTTCCCATTGGTTATCACACTCCCTTTTCTGCCTTTCACAGACACTTTCACATCGTCCAATGTCTTAGCCTGTACATCACGTACCACTCCTTTTACAATCATCTTCTTGCCGGTCTTAACCGTTTGCGTTTCCTTAGAAGCTGCGGAAGAAACTCTTTCTGCCTTAGCGTCCACTTCTCCCACATGAATAGTCTTCTTGAAACAAATACTGTCAGAAGAAGTGCCGATCATAAAGTCAAAATCTCCCGGTTCTACCACATAGCGCATATTCATATCATACAACCCCAATTCACTCACAGGTACAGAGATTTCGGCAAGCGTACTTCCATAGGCAGGAACCGTAACCTTGGAAAAGCCTTTCAGTTGCTTCATCGGCATGACCACACTGCCGGCCAGGTCTCTCACATATACCTGTACAGTTGACTTACCCTCAATGGCACTCTTGTTTTTCACATTTACCTGAATACGTACGGTATCAGTCAATCCGTAATTTTCTTTGTCGAAGCAGAAGTCACTGTATTCAAAGTCGGAATAGCTCAGACCATATCCGAACGGCCACAAGGGTTCGGGAGTTGAGAACACATAGTCACGGCCCGGCTTGTTAATGGTACCCGGTGAACGATAGATACCCTTATCCGAAGGCAAACGATTGTAATGTATAGGTAAATGGCCGACACTCTGCGGTATGGAGTAGCAGAGGCTGCCCGAAGGATTGACTTTGCCAAACAACACATCGGCAATCACTTCCCCTTCTCTTTCGCCACCATACCATTGGAACAGGATAGCCGGAATATGTTCCTTTTCCCAGGTAATGGAGAAAGGGCGTCCGGTTACCAAAATCAAGACCACTGGTTTCCCGGTCGCATAAATCTCCTTCACCAAATCACCCTGCACACCGGTCAGATTCAAATCAGTCAGATCATACCCTTCACCACAAGTACAATTGCTATAATCGCGCGCCAATGAAGCACTGGCAGAGCCTACAAACAAAAATACCACATCCGACTTCTTGGCAGTAGCCACAGCATCTGCAAACCCCGACTTATCATCGGATACCAAATCACAACCTACAGCGTGATGAACAGCCAGTTTATTACCAACGAGATTCTGTATTCCCTGCAACGGAGTAATCCCATCCTTATTATTACGGCTCCAGGTATAGTCACCAAACTGCACCTGATTGGCATTAGGGCCGATAACAGCAACAGATTTCAGCTTCTTCATATCGAGCGGTAACAGATTTCCTTCATTTTTAACCATTACCACACTCTCTTCCGATATCCTGCGAGACAAAGCAACATTCTCCTTTGTACGCACCTTTTTTTCGTATTCTTCGATAGGAAGTCCATAAGGGTTTTCAAACAGGCCTGCTTTGAACTTGGCATAAAGCACTCTAGAACAAGCTAAATCCACATATTTCACGTCCAATTCACCCAAACGTACCATAGCAGGTATATTGGCATAGCAATCACTTGAGGCTTCCAAGTCGGTACCTGCCATCAGTGCCATCTTAACCGCCTCATTAACATTGGAAGCTACTTTATGAAAACCATATAACATAGACACCGCCCCCCAATCGGAATAGGTATATCCTTTGAATCCCCATTCCGTACGTAATAAATCTGTCAACAGCCATTTCGATGCTGTATTGGGTATGCGGTTGGTAGAATTGTAGGCAGTCATTACAGAATTCACACCCGTTTGCTTAACGGCTACTTCATAAGGTTTTAGGAAAACCTCTCTCAAATCTCTTTCGTTGGCTTCGGTAGAAGCTAAATTCAATCCGGAAGTTGGCACCCCATGGGGACCGAATACCTTGAGCATAGGCGAAATTCCCCCGTCAATATATCCGTTTATCTCATGCACTCCCATCTGGGATACCAGGAATGGATCTTCACCGAAACTCTCTTCCACACGTCCCCAACGCAGTTCACGTATCACATCAATAGTAGGGGATAACACATGGTTCACACCCATTGCATTCAACTCACCCGAAATAGCTTTTGTCATCTGATAAGCCAAATCAGGATTAAAGGTACTCCCTAACGCTACAGCTTGTGGGAAAATAGTAGCCCCACCCTGCACGGCCCCATGAAGTGACTCAGAGATAGTAAAGATTGGAATACCCAAGCGGGTATTTTCGATACAGTGCTTTTGAATCTGATAGGTATAACGAGCCATCTCGATCCCCTCTAAAGTAAGTCCTTCGACAGCCCCCCAGCCCAATGTACCGATGATGTTTTTCATCTTTTCCAAATTCAAAGTATGGTCATCATTCAGGATACTGCCTTCATGGATATGACGTAATTGGGCAACCTTTTCTTCTATGGTCATACGACTCAACAAGTCCTGCACTCTTACTTCTATCGGCTGTGAGGCATCTTTATATTTAGGGATGGGTTGCGCCGATAAACTGATGGTTAAAAACAGTAATACTGCTGTGAATATATAATTCTTCATTGATCGTTTGTTTAATTTAATAACTACTTAAAAAATCTCTAAACTACTACGGAACAGATACTGAGCTACCACATAGTGGCTGTAGAGCCACTACGTAATAGTCAGCCAACCACTTTTATAAGTAGTTGTATCCTGAAAACCTAAAAATTTAATAAAATCGGAAAACGGAAGTTACCAATTCGGATTTTGAGTTAAGTTCGGATTCAGATCTCGTTCTTTTTGAGGTATTGGGAACAGATACCCTTTAGATGCATTAAAATAACGCGTTTCGATATAACGACGAGGAGTATTGTCAACATCCACAGTTTTGTCGTCCTTGCCAACTCCATCTTTACGCATATATGCACCATACATTTGCCCGGTTAATCCTACCCCTGTAACAATCGTATTCTTTTCAGCATCTTTCCAACGGATAAGATCCATATAACGAAGTCCTTCATTGGCTAACTCAATACGGCGTTCATTTTTCAATAACTCCATCAACTCGTCTTTTGAGTTATAATTTTCACGGTGTACTCTACCACAGGAACAACGATCACGTAATTGATCTATCAGATTGCATACTTCCTCTTTTGCACTTTCTCCTTTCGTTTGCAATAAAGCTTCTGCTTTCATCAATAACACATCCGCATAACGGAACACAATAATATCATTAGTGCAGTCCCACACGGAGTTCATGGCATAGACAGAGTAGTCAATGTATTTGTTCCACATATATCCGGTAGCCGAAGGCTGAGAGTAATTATACTGGTGCTCAGGTACGGTAGTAGGATCTTCCGGATCATATAACCGTTCTTTGACAGTACCAGTTTCTACATCCAGATATTTTATCTGTCCGGTAGGATATACAATAGACTGATAAAAACGCGGATCCCTACCTTCATAAGGTTTTTTCGGATCATAGGAAGAACCGGCTTCATGAATCAATCGTCCGTCTGCCATAGGATAAGCATCAACCAACGAACCTGAAGGCGTAACTCCCCGATAAGGATCCTCACCGGTAATGCCCTTTAACAGCATGATTCCATTACCACTGTGGGAAGTATAAATTTCTCCAACTCTTTTATCACAAACTACACTCAATATTACTTCACAACTATTTTCTGCAACACCTGAAAATAAATCTTCATAAGGTGTATCACCTTCCCTGTATAATTGATATTTACCCTCCAATAGTTTAACAGTTTCCAATACATTCGAATAGTCACCGTTATACAAATACATACGGGCAATCAAAAATCTGCAAGCATCTGCCGTAACTCTACCTTTCTCTTGTGAAAGCCCTTCCAACATTACGGCAGCCTCTTTCAACTTGTTAATGGCATAATCCACTACTTCCGCTTTGGGAGTGCGAACGAGTTGTTTGCTTTCAGGAATAGCCAGTGTTTTAGTCACCAGAGGAACATCGCCAAAATAACTTGTCAAAACATAGTAATTATAGGCTAACATAAAGTAGGTTTCACCTATTATCTTATTTTTATCTTGCTCTGATATATCCTCAATCTTTTCAATACCCTCAAGTAAAAACCAACATTTACGGATAACTTCATAGCTGCCATTCCATCTATTAGTAGGTATCTCGCCACTTGTTGTATAAGAACCGTTTGCCACTTGTTGAGCACCTCCCCACCAATCCCATACCAGATAGGCATTATCAGACATAGCCTCATCAAAAAAGATGGCATCTTTAGGAAGTAGTGATGCATAAATATCTACTAACACCTTGTCTGCATCCTCTTTACTTTTCCAAAAGTTTTCATTTGTAACTGTATCCTGTGGAAAAGAATCCAGAAAATCATCACATGCCTGCATAGTAAAAGCCAAGCTCAAAACACAGGTCATATAAGCTATTTTATTCATATCTATAAATCATTTAAGGTTTAAAAATTAAGATTCACTCCCATTGAATAAACTGCTACATTAGGATAAAATCCTCTTGCACCAACCGGAGTTTCAGGGTCCCAAGTACGGTATTTGGTAGCCGTGAACAAATTCTCTCCCGAAGCATATACACGCAATTGGTTGAGCCCCTTTATTTTGAAAGAGTAACCGATCTGCAGGTTCTTTAAACGAATATAGGAAGCATCCTGTACCCAGTGAGACATGTAAGCGTAATTATAATCACTGGACAGAATACGTGGGAAATAAGCCCCCGGCTTAGGATCCTGCGGATTGAAAGACTCTTTATAATGTTCTTTGCGCGCTCCATTAATCCCCATTGGCTGAATAGCTTCCATTGTTACATATCCATCGGCTTTACCTACCCCTTGAAAAAAGCAAGAGAAATCGAAGCCTTTGTACTCAAATCCCAAATTCAATCCAAAAGTAAAACGAGGAATAGAATTTCCAATAACAGTTCTATCTTCATCATTAATTACACCTTCTCCCGTCCGGTCCTTAATAATAATATCACCCATCCCCCATTTAGGATTGTATTTCTGCATCATCGGAGCATATTTGTCATATAACTCTTGATTGTCACAAATACCTAAAGTCTCGAAACCAAAGATTGCATTCAACGGTTGCCCTTCTATCTTAGCTGTCAATTCGGTAGTTGAAGATTTATATCCTCTCAAATCAATCACTTTATTCTTTACATCAGACAGATTGAATCCTATATTGTATTTAAAATCTTTCCCTATGTTCGAACGCCAACTTACAGTCAAATCCCATCCTTTATTCTCCATTTTACCAGCGTTTTCCATAGCAGGTTTAATTCCCAATGCACCCGGAGCTACCAAGTTTAACAAAATATCCGAAGTTGTCCGGCAGTACCAGTCAAAAGTGGTTTGCAGCCTGTTATCAAACAAAGCAAAATCAATACCGAAATCCAAATTACGAGAAGACTCCCAAGTAATTATTTCATTCCCCATCAAGGCCTCTTTATAACCGATAATAGGGGTACCTCCAAAAAGATAACTTCCACCATTACCGACATTCGAAATAAACTGATAATCATTGATTCGTTGATTACCGAGTTCTCCCCATGACGCTCTTAGTTTTAGATTCTGCACGTGTTTCTTCAAAGGTTCAAAGAAAGCTTCCTCAGATATACGCCAGCCAGCAGATACAGAAGGGAAGAATCCCCAACGATGTCCACGTGCAAACTTGGAAGAACCATCATAACGAGCAGTAAATTCAAACAGGTAACGATCAGCATATACATAGTTAGCACGTCCGAAAAGCGAAGCCAATGCAGAATAAGTGGAATTACCTTCTGCTGCTGCCGTAGTAGCATCCCCGGCATTGATTTCACCAAAATCATCATTTGGAAAATCCATTCGTGAGGCTTTCGTATAAGCCCACTTAAATGTTTCCAAAGAACCACCTGCCATTACCTTGAAATCATGTTTACCGATTGTTTTCTCATAAGAAGCTGTGACATTAGCAGTCAAGTTGCGGTATTGATCCCAACGGTCAGTTTGTTTATTACGGGAAACTTCTGTAAGTCCACTCTGTCCTGCAGGCTCAAAACTTCCGTAAGTAACTGTTTTATTAAATATTTTTTCTTTATATATATTTGATTCATACCCAAAAGTACCCCTGATATTAAGACCGTCCAAAATATTAATTTCCGGAGCAATCAACAATGTCATACAGTCATTGTTCTTTCTTCTCATCCCATAATCTCCGTTCACCATACGTACAGGATTGGAAGGTGCAGCATCATAAGAATAAGTACCATCTGAGAATTGAACAGGCAAATAAGGTAATGCACGCATCGTTCTACGATAAGCCTCAGCTGCTCCTGCTGCGGACTCTTCTTGAGTACTATTTAAATATGCCATATTCACATCCAACTTCAGCCAAGAAGTAAGTTTGGAGGTGGTATTAACACGAAGATTGTAACGTTCATAATCTGTAGAAGGAATAATACCCTGTTGATCGGAATAACCGGCTGAGATCATATAGGTTATCTTATCACTACCTCCGGATACAGTTAATTGATGATTATGTTGTGGGGCACCCGAACGGAGTAATTCGTCATACCAATCCGTATTACCTTCCAACTTGTCAGGATCACCACCTGCTTTCATCCGGTCTATTCGATCCTGAGGAAACAAAGAGGAACTTTTTCCTTCATTATATTGCATTTGATTATAAAGCTCGGCATACTGCCAAGAAGTTACCGACTCCGGTACCCTTGTCGCAAACTGGAAACCTACATTACCTGAATAGTTAAAAGTAAGTTTCCCTTCTTTACCCTTCTTTGTAGTAATCAAGATAACACCATTAGCAGCCCGTGAACCATAAATAGCAGCTGACGCAGCATCTTTCAATACAGACACTGATTCCACCTCACTCGGAATCACATCATTTAAGCTCATGGATACTCCATCCACCAAAACCAAAGGAGATGCATCCCCCCAAGTACCAATACCACGAACACGTACCGTACCTTGATTAGGTCCGGGTTGACCAGAATTCTGCGTGACAGTAACACCAGCAGCTTCACCTGTCAATGCAGAGGCAATAGAAGTAACCGGTTTATTGGCAAGTCTATCGGACTTTACAGTCTCAACGGCTCCTGTCAGGTTCACTTTCTTTTGTGTTCCATAGCCTACCACCACCACTTCTTCCAATGCCTTTGAATCTTCTACCAATACAATATTTACCGACGATTTATTCCCCACATTAATTACTTGTGTCTTATAGCCAATATAACTCACCTGTAACTTCGCATTATCATCAGGTAATTCCAACGAAAAATGCCCATTCATATCCGTAATAGTACCATTGGAAGCTCCCATTACAAAGACAGAAGCACCAATGACAGCTTCTTCCATATTATCCGTTACTTGTCCGGTCACTTTACGTTTGCCTCCAATGGTGTGCTGCCGGACAGCTTTATATACAGAAATACGCTTGCCGTTTACTTCATATTTGATACCCTTACCATCAAAAAGTATCCCCAAAATTTCGGCAACAGTCTTATTCTTGGCATCAATCGATACTTTCTCATTAGTATTTACATCATTGTTTCGAATCAGAAAAGAACAATCTGTTTTCTCCTCTATTTCTTTAAATACTTTACTTAACGGTACATTTTTTTGCTGGATAGTAATCCTAATCTCTTGTAAGGGTGAAGCAACACCTGAGAGAGGCAAAAGAAAAACAAAAAAGAAAAGCAAAATCTGTGTTCTTACCAACAAAAGATTAGCTCCGGAATGACAAAATAAATATGTCATTCCGCTATAAAAACATTTTTTTTTCATACATTTGTACTGATTTAAAGATTTTCTTAAAAGATAACTTAAATTCTGAATCGGAGGACATACCCCAATATGTATCTCCGATTTTTTTTTTACGTACAGTTTTCCATAATATTCTTTTTGAAGGTTACTACTTGATTGACTTATCGGTAATAGTAATCACATTACCACTCCGACTCCAGCTATATTTATTGTCGACATCCATATAGTCCAGTATTTCTTCAACCGTAAGTTTAGGGCTAATACTTCCTGAGAAGACCTCTTTATCCAGATATTTACTGTGGATAACAATCCGCACATCATACTTACGCTCGATAGCTTTCATTATTTCAGGTACTGATGCATTGACAAAACTCAAACGACCGGTAGTCCATTGTGAAGTTTGTAAAGCATCTACATGATGATGGTTCATTTTACCGCTTCTCTTATCATACGTCAACTGTTCATCGGGGGCAAGAATCACATTGTCCCGGGTTTCGGAAGCGGAGAATACATTTACTTTTCCTTTTATCAGACTGACTTCTATTTCAGAATCTTCCGGATAAGAACGCACATTAAAAACCGTACCGAGTACCTTGACATTTATATCATCGACATGAACAATAAAAGGTTTCTCCGGATTCTTTTGTACTTCAAAATATCCTTCACCTATCAAATAGACTTCCCGGCTCTTTTTACGGAGAAAAGCAGGATCATACTTCAGCACGGAACCGGAATTCAGACAAACGACCGAACCATCCGGCAAAATCACTTTGGTCTGCGATCCTAAAGGTACTTCCATTTGACACAAAGCCATTTCCTGATTCGATTCGGCTACATCATTATATATATAATAACCTGCAATAGAAGTAGTAAGAATCAATAAAGCAATAGCAGCCACTTGCGAGAAAGTACGCCACAACGGTATCCTTTTCTTTTCCGATTTCTTCTTTAGTCCTAACTTCACAGACAAAGCCTCATAGTCAGCTTGTTTTTCCTGTTCAAACTTACCGATAAACGATTTAGCCCGTGTCCGTGCCATTTCTTTATATCTCTGCTGATAAGAAATATCCGACTGCAGAAAATGAAGTAGCTTCCGTTCTCCATCCTCCGACAGTTTTCCTGCCAGAAAATCAAGCATCAATTCTTCAAAAGTATCAAGTTTCTTTTCCATCATTTCCATGTTCGTTTATATATAATACACATCTCGATATGGAAACATTTAGTCTTAAAGAAACTTTTTTTAAATAAATTGCAAGAAATTCTATAAACGACCTACTTTAGATTCTCCTATACCTACCCATTCTCCTACATAGGCATGTGGGAGATGATATTCCTTAGAGAGATGAGTAGGGTAATGCGTAAAACAAACAAGGGGAATAAAGAACTGACTCAAAGCCTCCCGTAAAGAAACAAAAACAGTATGCCTGCAGTAGGGCCCAATTGAAGTTTAATATGATCCATCGCATTCTTGATATGAACACGCACCGTATTTACCGATATGGCCTGTTCATCAGCAATCTCCTGAGGAGACATACCTTCATACAAGTATTTTTCAAAAACTAGGCGACATTTTACGGATAGAGAGTCTATCACCGTGTTAACCTGACTTTTCAGTTCCTCTATCTCCAATAATTGCAACGGGTTATTATCATTTTTGCAGAATTCTTCCTGAAAAGCAATCAGTTCCTCCCGATACTCGTCAAGCACACGTTCTCGTGTATGTAAAGTACGGATGTAATTCAAACAACGATTCTGTACACTTCGCAATAGGTAATTATGAATAGGGAAACTTAACTGACCTCTACTGCTCCAGATATTCATAAAAACATCATTAACGATTTCCTTTGCCTCATCCGGATCGAATACGTAAGTAGTAGCATAAGCGCATAAATAACTATAATAGCAATCATATAAAGCAGAAAAGGCATTTTCTTTTCCTTCATTTATATCATCTATTATTTGTTCGCTTATCCTAGTAGTAGTCATATTTTAAGGTATTGTGATACTTTAACTAAGAACAAAGTTAATATTTTCATATACCGCTAATCGTGTTTTATCTTTATTTAACACAAGAGAACAATCTATCAAAATTAAAGTTAAATAATAAATGAAATAAACTGAGCCCATCTACTCCAAATCATTCTTTGTTCTCTCGAAATTTAGTTTTGTCAGAAAAGTTTTGAAGATGAATTTTATCAGTTTTTATATTTATATTTGCATTGTCGCTTCGATACGAAAAACATGACGGAACATGCATACCCGAAATGCAGTGAAACTATTATAAAATAGAATTACCGGGAAGGGAGCATTTATTATTGCAAGATACCGGATAATAAAGTAAATTCCCTCATAATCACTATTAAACTATAAAACAAAAAGAACAATGAAACAAGAAGTGTTATTTATCATTCTCAATGAATATGCCGATTGGGAAAGTGCCTTTCTGGCAGCCTCTCTCCATTCCGGACTGATGCCGGGTAGTGAAATCAAGTATGTAGTCAAAACAGTAGCCCCCACTTTGGAGGCAGTCCGTTCCTTGGGTGGTTTCCGTACTCTGCCGGACTACAGTTTTGATACTATGCCCTCCGATTATGCCGGTTTGGTCTTGATAGGAGGTATGCAATGGCAATCTCCTGAAGCAGAACGTATATTTCCCATTGTACAGGATGCTTTCGAAAAAGGGAAAGTGATTGGTGGTATCTGTAACGCTGCTTCATTTTTATGTGCCCATGGCTTCCTGAATCATGTCAAACATACGGGAAACACTCTTGCCGTACTTAAACAGTGGGGTGGAGAGCGATATACCAACGAGGATGGTTACTTGGAAAAGCAGGCTGTCGGCGATAAGAACATAGTTACGGCAAATGGTACCGGTTATCTGGAATTCACCCGTGAGTTGCTATTAGCATTGAAAGCCGATACACAAGAAAAGATAGAGGCATTTTATGATTTCAGTAAAAATGGACTTGTAAGATAACTACATATTCATCAAGCATACGGGACAACATAAATTATCCGATGATTCTCTTTTGGCTATAGAAGGAAATTTCATGGAAACCCGTATGTCTAACTGGAAAAGAAGAGAAGAAAATATTCTCTTTACGATCCCCTAACAATGATGTGACATGTGATGACAATGAAACCCGTAATCATAAGAGATCAGGTCAATGAAGCAACCAAAAACTAATCCGGACAGCCTAATCGAGAATTATCTTCCGGCAGATTATTATGCGACTCTTTTGAAAAAGAGTCGCATAACAAGAACGTCATCTCCATTGACGAGTTCGCAGATATAGCTTTTAACCAACTTCCCTCTTGGATTATCCTGCTTCTAATAGTAAGAAATAGTTTGGTTAAACCCTTCGGACTCGATACAAACAGACGAGTCACGGATATAAAGTGTGAAAAAAGTCAACATGAAATAATCTTTGGCATGTCCGATAAGCACCTGACTTTTTACGTATCCCTTTGGTGTAAGGATAGAGTAGAAAAAGAGGTAAACGTGCATCTTCCTAAAAAGAAAAGCATCCCGGAATTACGTAATTAAACAGACTTTTTTATTGCTCCGAAATCTTTCTTACTATCGGTTTATCCGCTTCCGCCCAGTCCAATATTGCCATCTCTCGTGTAGAAAGCCATTGTGCAGCAATATGTTCTTTCAATACATATCTTTGCCCGACAGGATGGCAAAGAAAAGCATGCATCGTGATCTCAAAATCGGGATAGGTATGATGGACGGTCAAAAGTTTCTCTCCCACTTCAATAACGTAATCCATTTCCTCCATGATTTCCCTTTGAAGCGCCTCCTGCAAAGATTCACCTTCCTCCACTTTTCCACCCGGAAATTCATATCTGAAAGAAGTATATGAAAATTTAGTTTGCCCCCGTTGTACACAAAGATATTTCTCACCTAATCGAATAACGGCTGCTACAACTTCTATACTTTTCATAATGACTATGATATTGGGATTAAAAATAATAGAGGCAAAAGTAATAAAAGAATGCGGGAAAGAAAGAAATAAAAAGTAATAAAGACTAATTTTCAATATTTTTCTTACCTTTGTTAATCACCGGGATGGAAGCTCCATAACGGTAAGACAATGAACAATCAACAGTTTGAAGATCAATTATCAGCATATATAATGAACAACACTCCCCCACTCTACCAATCAGGTAACGGCGAACTCATGTCAAAGAAGAAAACTGCCTTCTTGTGTTCGCGACAAGTACCCGAAAATGAAACAGTATCAATCTATCGCTGGACAAATCAATTATCACCGGAAAGAGACTGTATCCTTTGTGGAAATCATTCAAAAATGGAGCAGGAAGTCTTTCATATGCTATTAGAAAAGAAAATACCGATCATTCTAGTATTGGCTGAGAGCATAAAAGAGGAGTGGAGCCCCCCTATTAAATTGGCACTTGAAGAAAAGAGACTACTAATCGTAACTGCCTGTAATGACAAGGTACACAGGATTAACTATCAATCAGCCTATGAACGGAATGAAATAATTCTTTCACTTGCCAACCATATTATAATCGGTTATTGCAGGCCCGGAGGGAACATCAATAAACAAATTAGCGGAAAAGCAAACGTCACGTTATTACACAAACCGCATTATCAACCGGCAGCCCCCACCTTCATGATGAAAGCTGCAGACAGTGATGTTATGACCTATAGAACATCGACAAAAGGAGGAGAAATCTTTTTAGATATTAAACAAGACTTATGCGGACAGGAATATCTGAAAATTACCCAAAGTAAACATCAGGGAAATAAAGATTTCCACAGAGAAACGATTTTCATCAACAAGGACGAAATACTTCAATTCAAACAAGAGTTGGACAGGGCTATTGAATACTGGGGATTAAACCCTATAAAACAGAAACAAACTCTCCGTTCCAAAAGAGAAGAATACGGTAACGCCTATCTGCCATGGGAAAAAAGTGCGGATGATTATCTTCTCCGGTTGTATGAGGAAGGTAAAACCATTCATGACCTAACAGAGATATTCGAAAGGAATGACGGAGCAATCCGCTCCAGATTACAAAAATTGGGAGTTAAACTAAAATAACGACATTGTCTGCCTCTCCCATACACTACTTAACGAACCTACGGCCATGGCTATTTCCGACAGACAAAATTCAGCAGGACGATGCCGTTTCCGATAAGTAACTTCAACAGTCAGCCTTTTTGCAATTCTCCTGCAAAGACACATATTTTTAATCAGGCCCGATTTGCCGGCCGGAAGATTCTCCGTATCTTTGCCACATGGCAGAGAGAAACGAATTACATAAAAGGAACAGGCATAACGGACAGTACGATTTTTCAAGACTGACAGAGGAATACCCACCGTTAAAAAAGTTCATCGTACTGAACGCTTATGGAACAACAAGCATCGATTTCTTTAATCCCCGGGCAGTAAAGGCACTCAACAAAGCCCTCTTGATAAGTTACTACGGCATACGATACTGGGATATTCCCAAGAATTATCTGTGCCCACCCATTCCCGGGAGAGCTGATTATATCCATTACATAGCAGATTTGATTCAGCCGGATATATCCGATGAATCGACAGGGTTGAAAACAGCTATCCCAAACACCCGTCAATACAGGTGCCTGGATATCGGTGTAGGTGCCAACTGCATCTACCCCATTATCGGTCAAACGGAATATGGATGGACTTTCGTCGGTTCCGATATCGATCCGGTTTCCATTGACAATGCACGAAAGATCGTAACTTGTAATCCGGCATTGGCTCACAAAATAGAACTTCGGCTACAACGGGATAGCCAGAAAATATTTGAAGGAATCATTGCTCCGAATGAATATTTCGACGCAACTCTCTGTAATCCTCCCTTCCACAGTTCCAAAGAAGAAGCAGAAGACGGTACGCTACGCAAACTCAGTAGCCTGAAAGGTAAGAAAGTAACCAAAGCCCGGCTCAACTTCGGAGGCAATGCCAACGAACTCTGGTGTGAGGGCGGTGAACTTCGATTTCTGCTGACTATGATCGAAGAAAGTCGCAACTACCGGAAAAATTGCGGATGGTTCACCAGTCTGGTATCAAAAGAAAAGAACCTGGGTAAACTGACCGCCAAGCTGAAATCGACCGATATAGCCGAACATAGAATCATTGAGATGCACCAAGGTACTAAAACCAGCCGGATCCTGGCATGGAGATTTTGAGAAAGATAGGGTTATCAAATCAGCAAGTATCAACTCAAATCCTTTAGGGAGACGATCTTCACAAGAGAGCGACTGCCATCTAAAGATATCATTGACATTAAGCTGTTTATCAAAACAAACAAGCAAGTTCCGGAAAGCATGTTTTAACATAGTATTAAAACTTGTTTTCTATAAACAAAAGATTTGTTCTTTGACTGTAGAAAACTAATTCTTTATTTATAAACCATCAAAACCATATATTCAGAATTAACATTGTTAACAGGAAAACAATACACCATTATGAACCTATTAATCATCAGTAACGCCGATAGCTGCCGCAGCCGAATCGCACAAGCACTTCTTTCTTCGTTCGGAAAAGGCATGAAAGTATATTCTGCAGGGACAATGCCCGCAGCAGAGATTCCTCCGTTGGTCCTGAAACTAATAAAGGAAACAGGTATCGAACCGAACACACAACCTCCCCACTCCATCCGTGAATACACCAACGAAAACTGGGACCATATCATCGTACTTTCCGGTACGGCCGATGATATACGCAATCTCTTCCGGAAGGAGGTAAAACACTGGTATCATCTTCCCTTTGAAGACTTGTTCTCCACAGCGGCACCAAGCGAAGCGGAACTGTGGGATCGCCTGATACGCCTGAAAGAAGATATACAAAGAAAAATGTACGAACTATACCGGGACGATCTGAGAGAGCAATTACTACCGCGCTGTAGCTGCGGAGCCAATGACTTTTGCAGATGTGAGTGAGGGAATTATTCCCTCACTTCCTGCTTTATCAGCCGTGTCACACTTGTGATGTTCCGCTTATCCTTATTCAGAATATAAGTATATTTATAATCGCTTGCCCGATAAGAGGTAGGCGAACTATTCACCAGGATAATATTCCGGTTATTGGCAAAGTCCAGAATCCCCTTAATATTATTAGGGTGAAGTTTTCCGATTTCATCCATCATACAGTGCAGCTTAAAGTCGTTGAACTGATGCGATGCTTTCTCCTTAAACACATTTAGTAACATGATATTAATCATGGCCTTCACCAGGATATCCGTTCCGTCGGACCCCACGTTTGCCAGTTTCTCCACCCATCCGCTATCGTTGTCGTTCTCCACAATACGGAACTGGAGTTCGAAGGTATCGGAAAGGGTAAGTTCTTTTTCTTTATTCAATGCCAGTTCTTTCACCAATGACTGCAATAAACTTACCGCCTGCCGATTCCGTTCTACAAAATCCTCTTGTCCGAACAGGCTGAACATGCCCGGGCCACCCGGCTGACTCCGGTCGCAGAACTCTTTGATCGTGACAAAATGTTGCATGATACGATTACCGCTCGGCACAATCTGCAAGGCTATACTCTTGATAACTCCGGCAAAGTTGCGTTCCACAAAGTCACTGTTGATATCGCTGATGGTCTTACGAATCAGTCCCTCTTTTGAAAGCATGTCCGTCGTTTCTTTTCCAATCCGATGAATCAAGTCGGTGTATGCCTCGTTTGAACGACGTTCAAAATCAATAATCTTATCATTATCAATAAATTCTTTCAGATCGGCGGCAAAAGTCATAAACTCTTCCCGCTTCGTAAGCCGCGTACGGAAATTGAACGTATTCTGCTCGGAGAAATTACCGGAAAACCGACCGACGGCCTCCCTGAAGTCTTTTTCCTGTTCAATCTGCCGGTAATGGTTTTGAGTCAGTTCCTCAATCACCTTCTTACAGCGCTTGGCATTCTCTGTTTCCACCCCCGTTTGTAACACAGGCGGACAGATATTGAGCGTTTTGAAGTTCTCCGTTTCCCGAATATCCTCGTCCAAATGTTTCAGGCGGGTGTTTGTCTCAGCCAGCTGCTTGTTCAGTCCCGTTACTTTCAGATTCAATTCTTCCTCTTTCAAACGGAACTTTTCTTTCTCGCCTTCCAGTTCTTTCTCGGCCAACTGCTTTTCGTTTCTGAATTCGTCCATCCGGTCAAAGAATTCTCTCTTGTCCTTCTCGTAATCGTAGACCAAGCGACGATGTTGGTCAATAAACACCAGCTCCTGTTCCGTCCTGGCCACTTCATTACGCAAAGCAGTGATACGCTCCGTATCCACTCCTTTCCCGGAGAGTTCGTGCAGCAAGTCTTTGTCCATGGTTGCCAGCAGTTCATCGGTTTTCTGCTTTTCGGAAGCAATGGACAGGTGAATTTCTTCTTGTTTGTTACGGATCAGGGCATCCTCTTCTTGCATTCTCTGGTTACGTTCCTTCTCCTTTTGACGTACACGAGTTTCGAGCAGATGATTGAACTGTTCCAATTCCGCCACTGTCCCCTGCAGGCTACGGGTAGCCTCGGCCAACTGTTTATCCAATTGTTCCAGCAGGACACGCTTCTCCTCCCCTGCCTTCTGTTCCCACCTGATCTCATCCGCTTTCAGAAGCCGGATACGCTTATCGTTCTGCTCCATACAATAAGTGGATTGGGCCACATCCTCCTTACAGGTACTAAGCGTGGCCTGATGTCTTTTCCGAATCAAGGCTAGTTCCTTTTCTTTTTCCTCTCCCAACTTCTCAAGCTGCTGTTGCCACTCTGATACTTCCTTACCGGCTATTTCCTGATCCGCCGCATACTCTTGTACACTTTTCACCTCCTTACGGATAGCCGAGAGGTCGAGTTTAATGCCATAGAAAGAGTCTTGACCGGCATCCGGAACAGACTGAGGCTTCAGTTCCTTGCTGAACAAAACCTGTTTCTCGTCCACGACCTTGCCAATGGTATCTTCCCACCCCTGACAGTTCTGACTCAGCCATTCGTAGAATGAACCCTGACGGTTGTCGAGCAAACGATCTATCTCCGCTACCCTCTCTTTAGCAAGTGTAATCTGCTGTTCGATATCCTTTTGGCGGGCAGTGAACTGCTGCTCACAGGCAGTCTGATCCAATTCCCACCGGCGGCGCACCAGCTCCATCTGTTGTTCAGCTTCTTTCTGCTTCAGCCTATGCTCATGGTTCTCCTTTTCCAGTGCGGCACGCTCCGTCCGGCAGGCTTGCAACTCCTCTTCATAAAGGGTCCGGTGCAAACACTTCTCCCGTTCCATTTTCAACTGATAGATGCCTTCCTTTTTCTTTTCTGTCTGCTCACGCAGAAGGGTCAGTTTCCTAACTTCCTGTTCCCTTACCTCTTTCAATATTTTATCGAACTCCTTACGTATGGCTTCCTTACGCTCGATGGCACGCAGATGGAGGGTATTCAACTCGGCGTTTTTCCCGTTACGGAAACGCTCAAAGGCACTGGCCGCCTGTTCTTTCAGCAGTTTATACTGGCTGTTGATGTCGTCAAAGCGTGCAGTCAGCATGGTCAGCTGCTCTTCCAGCATTTGCTTGTGAAGCACAGCTTCGGACTCCGCATTCACCCGTTCCCGTACATGATGAATATCCTGCGATTCGTACCGTTCTTTTCGCTCCCGTGCTGTTTTCAGATTTTCGTTCTGCACTTTGACCACTCCCAACAATCGGTCACGCTCACTCTGAAATTTCCCGGAAAGTTCTTCCAACTGGCGTTTCTCCTTTGCCACTTCTTTCAACAGCTCTTCTTTTTGTTTTTGCAGAGAAGGGAGTACTTCCCGCGCTGTCCGAAAAGCGTAATTCAATTCTCCGGCCAATGTACGGGCCTGTTGCTCCAGATAATGCATTTCCCGATAAAGTTCAATCACCCGGTCGGCTTGCCTGCGGACAGTTACCTCACCGTTCTTATTTTTCCGGAACCACTTACTGATGTCGGTCACTTCTTCATCGAACCGGCGCAGATGATGGGCATACTGCCCCAGATCGATACGCACATCTTCTTCGTTCAGAGACATGATAATGGTTTGCTTGATAAACTCTGCATCAAGTTTTGAGTTCAGAAAAACATTCTGAATCGTCCGAGGTATATTCTGGTACTGCCGGCTTTCGGTAATAGCAAACTTCCGAAACTCCGGAGGAAGCCCCCGGCCATTACCGAAAATAATGTCTCGATACTCCTCATACGTCTCTATACGACGGCTCTTATAGACAAAACTGCCAAGCGCATCACGTATCTGATCCCACTCTTCGTATGCTTTTCCCTCGGGTGAAATGAAATATTCTTTCTTATAGCCCGTGCCCAGAAAGCGGAAGCAGACCCTTCCCTGCGAACGGAAAGCCAATACGCAATACGAAGCATCATCCACCACCACTTCATAAATAATGTATGAATTGACGTACGGAAAATAGTATTCATCAAAACTCTTTTTCTCTTTTGAAATGCCCAGCTTTGTCTTATCGGCATTGTAAAAGAAGAGTAATGCACGCAACGCCGTACTTTTCCCCACTCCCTGTGTACCGATAAAGTGAACATTGCCGTCTATCTGTATTTCGGCATATTGGATACGGGCACTATTGATAAAAATAATCTTATTCAGGTATCTCATTCTGTATCTCTTCTGGTATGTTAATGCAAGCGACCAACTCTTCCAGATAGCCGAAAGCCGCCACTACCTTATAGGTGGAAGTAATCTCATTTTCCAGTTCAATAAAGCCGTCACGTTTCAGGTCGTTTACTATTTTGTCAATCATCTCTTCATGCTTTTCCCGGCCGGTAAGCTTTTTCAGGCCGGTAAGCTTCTCTTTCAACTCTAAGTCGGTTCCCACTTTCACAACCATATCGGCCGGCTGAAAACGGAATCCGGATGAAAAGGCCGCATCATAAGTCTTGATAAAGTCGAGTACATCAATCCAACGGACAGCAATCTCCAACTTACGTTCCAAGTCGACTTTATTCTCGCGACGGGAAAAATAATAGTATTCGTTTCCGCTTTCGAGCACGAAGTTGATGGCGGCAAAGAAGTCGTACAACTCCGACTGGTTGTCTTCAATCACCGTATAAAGTTGCCGGATGTTGGGATTGGTACTATCGGAAGAGATAAATCCTCCTTTACTCAATATTTCAAATATCTCAGCAGTTTGTTTAATCATTACTGTAATGGTTTTAAATTCATTTCACCACAGATTACACGGATTCTCACAGATTAATAATTTATTCCATTGAGAATTCAGACCAAAGTATCTGTAAGAATCGGTATTACCCGGTGGTGAGTCTTATTTATTCCTAAACTATTTCTCCCGTCCTTTCCGGATAAATCAACGCATATTCCACACCATCCATCCTGCCATACTCGTCGGTGATGCGGAGTTCTTCGTAAAACTGGGATACGATCTGGCAATAGAATGTGATTCTTTCATCAAAAGACACCTCTTGTGTGAAAGGGTAAGCGGCAACAAACGAAAACAAGTCTCCATCAGCCTGCATAAACCGCTTCTTCACTTCTTCCAGGTTGATGTAAGCCTCTTCGGATATATGGGTCTCAAGTGACTCCTCAGCGATGCTGTCGGCCACATTACGGGCCAGTATGGCTCGCTTGCCGACTGTGGCTATCACCTTACGGATACTCTCTAACACTTCATCGTCGTTACGGAGATATTCGACTGAGAGACGCAACGGATATGCCGGTGCAGGCTCAAACCAGACACTGTCTTTCTGCATCAGCACCCGGCAGATATCGGTCCGTTCTTCCAGTTCGAACTGATCTTTGAGATATTTCAGCTGACGGATTTTGACCCGTATCTTATTCTGATACTCTATCCGGTTCAGGTAGCTGATGATTTGCTTCTGTATCTCGATCAGGTTATGGAAACATTCATTGAGTTGTATCCGTACGTTAGCCAGCACCAAAACCAGTTCATCATCCGGAACCCGGCGAAAGAAACGGTCTTCTTCGGTGACAAGGAGTTCTTCACTCACTCGTATCAGTGCCTCGATATCCCGCCGTTTCTCGTCCAGGCGGACCAGTTTCTTTTTCTTGATCTGATAGTTCGGTTCATTCTTGAATGTGCTGTCGATGTTGCGCTTCAGGTCGATGACATTACGCAAGGTAGTCAAGGCAATGTTACGCAATATACGCTTAATGGTACGCAGGTAAGTGGTCTTCCTTTTCTCATGGTTTTCTTGCTGATAATAAGAGATGGTATCTTTGAGATAGCTGATATGCTCGTTGACAAACGAAGTATTGATCTCCTCGTTTACCTCGAGCACCTGCTCGAAAAAGTGCAGGTAGATATCCTCCATTTCGAGAAACGAACCATTCTCACGAAGCACTCCGTGGTCGATCAGGCTCTGTATACGTTGCAGTTTGTATTCAGTCAGTTCCAGTGCATACTCCCGCCGGAAGGATTGCTGTTTCCGTTTGCCGAACATCTGTTTCAACAAAAGTTGTTCGCGGCTCATCATTTTCAGCAACTCGTCAATAGAGTGAAATGTAGTCATGTATAACGGCTATAAACTTTTTCGGGGTTCCTTATCTTGTCAGTTTTCTCTTCATTCCTCCGGCCACTTCTTCTTTGAGAAAAGTCATCAACGGCTTTCCTACAACAATAAACGTAACGGCCACCAGAATCATCAAAATACCCAGCATCAGCCTAGGCGTCAGCCGCTCACCAAAAATCATGACACCAAAGAAGAGAGCCGTCACCGGTTCGAGTGCTCCCAAGATAGCGGTCGACGTGGAGCCAATGGTGTGAATGGACACAGCGGTACATACCAGTGAAATCACGGTAGGCAGGAAAGCCATTGCCAGAATATTACCCCAGGCAGGAAGTGAAGGCACAGCTTGCAAGTCCGAACAAAAATTCAAACGGACTATATAAATGGAAAGACCGAACAGCAGGGCATAAAAGGTCAACTTGGCCGTTGACATCAACTTCAGGGTGGAATGATTGACACCGACTATATAGACCGCATAAGACAGCGAAGAAAGAATGACCAGCAACATCCCTACCAGACTCAGCGTCTCACCCCCTTCTCCTTTGTAAAGCAGTCCGATGCCGGAAAGGGCCAACAGAATACAGAACACGGTCAGTAACGATACTTTCTCGTGGAAAAACAAGAACATGATAAGCGCCACCATCACCGGATAGACAAACAGAATGGTGGAAGCAATGCCGGCATCCATGTGCTTATAACTCAGAAACAACAACAATGAGGAAGCGGAAAAGAGCAGTCCGCCTACAATCAGCGGCAGAACCTCGTTCTTTTTCAGAGCGAACGATTGTCCTTGTACTTTCATCAGAATGCCTAGAATGAGCACGGCAAACCCGTAACGGTAGAACAAGACAGAGTCCACTGACATTCCCTCTTTATAAAGCGGCAGTGTAAACAACGGATTCATGCCATAAGTGGCGGCAGCCACAGCCCCGCACACAAATCCTTTAGCCTTACTATTAATATTCATTATTATATTCATTTTTTCGGGGTGCAAAGATACGGTTTTTTAGAGATCTTGGTTACTTTTGCGTCAATTCTAACAGAGATTAAAATTGAGCAAAAACCGTATTGATCAGGAAAAGAGAGTAGTAGAGTTGATGATCCGCCTTTACTGCCGTAAAAAAGAAAAGAATGTCACGCTTTGCCCCCGGTGCGAAGAGTTGTTGCACTATGCACACGCCCGCCTGGACCGCTGTCCCTTCGGGGAGAAAAAGAAAGCATGCAAGCAGTGCAGCATACACTGCTACAAACCCGCCATGCGGGAACAGATGAGACGGGTGATGCGCTTTTCCGGTCCCCGGATGCTGATTTACGCTCCTTGGGAGGCAATCAAGCATTTGTTGGGATAGACATGGTCGGCTCTGAAAACGATAAAATCCATCAAACAGAAAAATACGTTTTGAAACTAATTCCATATATATCCTATCAAAAAAGCAACCAATCCTTCCTTTCTGCTAACAGCCTATAGAAACAAAAAAGCACTGATAGAAAGTCAAGACAGAGAGGAGTGGAAGAATATGCAAAAATGCAGCTTCATTATCTTATAAAGATGCAATGAAAAGGGAATATATGCAGTGGTTCCAACCATCAGAGCCTGCATTGGAAGGAAAGCAACGGTGCATTCCTTTTAAACCAACGGTGCATTCCTTTTAAACCAACGCTGTATTCCTTTTAAAGCAACGCTGTATCCCCTTCCAAGCAACGCTGAAAGGGTAAAAAAGGGAGATTGATCCGGCCATTTCCGAATTATCAGAACCCTTGAAGCGAAGCGATCGGAACTGACAAAAAGCTCGGTTCCCGGCCGTACACTTTCGATCCGAAAGCAGACCGGGCGTATACAAAGCATAAAAGCCGGAATGCCGCAAGATCGGCGTCACCACGCTCCGTCCCTAATCGCCTGTAATCGTTTTTTTCAAATCCATTCGACACCGGGACAAAACAGGGCTGCCGGTAAGTGATAGAATATACAAAATGACATTTTATCGCTGCGGATGTTTTCCCGTTCCCCCTTGTCATCTACTTTTCCAGAATCCGGGATAGAAAAGCAAAAGTACACTAAAGAGCTCCAACCGTCCTATCAGCATCAGAAATGAAAGTACCCACTTGGCAGCGTCGGGTAATCCATTCCACGAATAGGCTGGGCCAAAAGATCCCAATCCCGGTCCCACATTACCGATACTGGAGATCACCGTACCGATGGACTCGGAAAAGCCGACACCCAAGAACAGGAGAACTGCCCAACTAAGAATGACGATGATAAGATAAAAAGCAAAAAACATACCCACAGTAGACACAATCGAAGGTGAAACGGTCTGCTTATTGACCCTTACCGGCAATACGGCATTGGGATGCAATAAATGCTTGAATTCATTCCGGATAGAGCGGGCAATAATCAGCAAACGCATGTTCTTGATACCACCGCTGGTAGAACCGGTACATCCTCCCGAGAGCATGGCAATCAGCAACAACAACCACGTAAAGGCAGGCCAAAGATTATAGTCGTCTGTGGCAAATCCGCAAGAAGTATGTGCCGTAGCCACCTGAAACAGCGACTTACGGAAAGCCGTCTCCCAGTCATAATGATTTTGAGAGACCAGTGCGAAAGTGATCAGAAAAGTCAGGATAGCGACAGAACCGAGGAACCAACGTAACTCTTCGTCCCTCAAAAGACGACTGACTTTACCGCGAAGGCACATCAGGAATAATGCAAAGTTGACTCCCGAAAGAAGCATGAATATAGCGACCACATATTCGATAAACGGTGAATTCCAATACGAAATACTGGCTTGCTTGGTAGAATATCCACCGGTGGCCGTCGTAGCAAATGACTGGCAGACAGCATCAAAAAGGTTCATACCTCCCAGCATCAGCAAAATGGTTTCTGCCAGTGTCAATATCAGGTAGACTGTCCATAGCCATTTGGCCATCACATTAATCTTAGGATGGGTACGGTCGTGGGTTACTCCCGTAGACTCGGCGGAAAAAAGCTGTACTCCCCCACTGGTGAAAGCGGGCAATACGGCAATTGTGAAAAAAACAATCCCCAGCCCGCCAATCCATTGTGTCAGGCTTCGCCAGAAAAGCATACCATGCGAAAGCGATTCGATATCATCAAGAATCGTAGCTCCCGTAGTAGTAAATCCCGACATGGTTTCGAAGAAAGCATTAGTCAACGAGTCAATACTTCCGCTCAAATAAAAAGGCAACATACCGAAAAGCGTGAAAAACACCCACGAAAGTGTCACAATGCAGTAACCGTCACGCCGGCTCAACCGATTTTCCGCACCACGTCCATAAAGCATCAGTAACGCACCGGACAGGAGGTTGATACCCGCCGTATAAAGGAAATACTTGTAATCGCTTTCACCATAAACCACGGATATGCCGGAGCAGAGTACAAACATTCCCGCCTCTATAAAGAGTAAGACCCCAAGTACGCGCCCTATCATTTTGCCGTTTATCAGACTGTTATTCCGTTTACTAACGTATATGTCCGTCGACAGGTATTCTTCCATAACACACGATTTTTTTTGCGAAAGGCATATAGCCAATATCGTGCCAAAACGGAAAGAAAAAGTACAAGTAAATAGTTACCAGACAAATAGATTTTCCATTCAAGTATCGAACAGTGATCATCACCCTACCATTTTGATAGGATCAGCTTTTCAAAACGAAAAGGTGCATCTTCAGGAAAGCCGGTTATCCCTGCATAAAAAGTTTATGCTTCATTTCTGAACTGAACAGGCGAGAAGCCTGTATATTTACGGAAAAAACGCGCGAAAGAAGAAGAGTTCGGAAAACTAAGTTTATCCGCTATCTCTGTGACACTCAAATCCGTCGATCTCAGCATCAGTTTGGCTTCTCTCAGTATAAAATCCGCCATCCAATAGTGAAACGTTTGCCCGGTTTGTTTCTTTATACTCCTCATCAGGTATTTATCCGATATACACAACCGGCTCGCATAAAAGGCTGCCATCCGTTCTTGTGTGCAATATTTATGCAACAGACTGAAGAAACCATCTACCAATTTATCTTGCCGGGACATCTCTACCGAAATATTTCTACCCGAATACATCCGGCACACTTCCAGTACCAAAGAGAACAGCATCCCTTTGATAACTTCTGACGGACATTCGGCATCCAAATAACGATGATAAATGAAATGATAATACATCTTTATCAAACTGAAATCCTCCGGGGACATTGGCAGACAAGGTGCATTAGTAACCTGATTCGATATGTCTGCCTTCAACAACAGGGGAAAATCGGACAGAAAGTCGAAACTGAATGAAAGATACTGAAAAAGAAAATCCTGCGTACACGAAAGCCGGAGGAGTAGATGCCCCGGCGGAAGAAACAAGAAAGTCCGTTCGGGCAACAGCATGCTTTTGCCATCTATCCGTACCATGGCCTTCCCTTTTAATATAACCACGAAATAAACCTTACCAAAAGGATTGCGCACGGCTCTCCCTGTAGGAAAAAGTGACGAAAGATTGCTGCTCGGAGGCGTCATCTCAAACTGCTTCGACTCATCAGACAGATTACACATATTACATATAATAGACCTGAGCAAAGATAAGCGATTCTACCGGAATAACGACCTGCTTTTGGTTACTATTTGAACGAACCTCGCATGATATCGGACGAAATAGTATGCAAAAATAACGGCAACTTTGCAACCGGAACTAATCAAGCAATATAACAATGACGAAAAGAATAGGAAACTCCAGGCTTTACATCCTGATATTTATAGGGATTGTATCAGCATTCGGTCCGTTCGTGACCGATTTTTATCTGCCGGCCCTGCCAGTGTTGAGCGAATATTTCGATACTACGGCTTCGCTGGTGCAGCTTAGTCTGACTTTCAGTATGGTGGGATTGGCAGTAGGGCAATTAATCATAGGTCCACTGAGCGACAAATATGGACGCAAACTGCCTCTAATGGTCTCATTAGTGATCTTCTGTATTTCCACAGTAGGATGCCTTTACTCGCCGGAGATCCATGGCTTTATCTTCGCCCGTTTGTTGCAGGGGTTGTCCGGAGCCGGAGGAGTCGTGATTTCCAAGTCCATAGCCATTGACCTTTACCAGGGAAAAGAACTAACACGTTTTTTCGCCATGCTGAGTTCCGTACAGGGATTAGCTCCCGTCTGTGCCCCGGTATTGGGCGGAATATTACTCGGAGCGATGGATTGGAAAGGTATCTTCTGGATATTATTGGCTATAGGCATACTATTGATTGTCGCCTTGTCTGCCTTCAAGGAATCGTTGGAGATTAAGAAACGCCAAAAAGGGAATGTCTTTTCTACATTCAAATATTATCTGCCGGTACTCCGTAACAGGCAATTCATGCGCTATGTCTTGATACAAGCATTCGCCATGGGGGTCATGTTCACCTATATCGCAGCATCTCCCTTTATTTTCCAAAACCACTTCGGGACCTCACCTTTTGCTTACAGCCTCTGTTTCGGTGTCAATGCATTAGGCATTATGTTGGGCAGTCTGGCTGTCTCCCGGTTTAAAGATGCGACAGCAGCTCTACGTTTCGGAGTAGCAGGTTTCACAACCATGAGTCTTCCGGTTGCTGCTGCACTAATTTTCAGTCCATCCGTCTGGATTGTAGAAGGAACACTGTTTTTCCTCCTTGCATTTTTAGGATTAATCCTTCCCGGTTCCACAACGCTTGCACTTGATATGGAACGTAAGAATTCGGGTAATGCATCGGCCCTGTTGGGATTCCTGATGTTCGTGTTTGGAGGGCTGCTGTCCCCGTTGACGGGAATAGGCAATATGCTTTACTCTACCGGTATCATTATCGTGGCTTGCTGTGTCGGGACATGGTTCTTTACTTATAAAGCAACCTCATCCGCCCGCTAGCCGACTATTACAAGACAAGATATGGAAAATACAGCTTATTCACTTTCCACATTCCGTACCTTGTCTTATTTTTATTTCTTATCTTTGCCTCAAACCCCTGGACATGAATTCAGATATGAAACGAGCCATTATCATCGGAGCTACTTCAGGTATCGGCCGCGAAGTGGCAAAACAACTTCTCTTACAAGGCTGGCGCCTCGGCATTGCAGGCCGTAGGCTTCCGGCACTTGAAGCACTGCAAAGCAGTGCTCCGGACCTTATAGAAATCGCAGTCCTGGATGTCACCCAACCGGATGCAACACCCAAACTCAATAACCTGATCAGACGGGTCGGAGGTATGGATCTGTTCCTTCTAAGCTCCGGCATCGGTTACCAGAACATGGAACTGAATCCGGACATCGAACTGGATACTGCCCGTACCAATGTAGAAGGATTCATGCGGATGGCAGATACCGCTTTCCACCACTTCCGTGAGCATGGCGGCGGTCAGTTGGCAGTCATCAGTTCCATTGCCGGGACAAAAGGATTGGGGGTAGCCCCTGCCTATTCTGCTACGAAACGGTTTCAGAACACCTATATCGATGCGCTGGAACAGCTGGCCGGAATGCAAAAACTGAACATCCGCTTCACGGACATCCGCCCGGGATTCGTATCTACCGACTTGCTGAACGACGGAAAACACTATCCGCTACTGATGCGGCCGGAAAAGGTAGCCAAACGGATTGTACGGGCACTGAACCACCACCAACGGGTAGTGGTGATAGACTGGCGCTATGCCATTATCGTCTTTTTCTGGCGAATGATTCCGCGCCGGATATGGAAACAATTACCCATACGGACAGGGCAGAAACCGACAGAAAAAAATAGCAAGATCGGATAACCGCTCTTTCAGTAAAACCCGCTACATTTGTCCCGGAACCCAACGGAACAAAAACAATGAAGAGCGATACTGAAGAGAAATATCTGCAACAGGTGAACCGGGTGATAGATTATATCAACTCACACCTCAACGAACCTTTGCGGGTGGAAACACTGGCACGTGAAGTATGCCTATCGGAGTATCATTTCCATCGCATTATGCGGGCTTACCTGCACGAACCGCTGGCTACGTACATCGCCCGGCAACGAGTGGAACGTGCGGTAATGTACCTGCAAATGAAGAATATCCGTCTGGCTCAAGTAGCAGAGATGGTCGGATACGAAACGCCACAATCGTTATCGAAAGCATTCAAGCAGTTTTTCGGCATATCCCCCACCGCCTACCGCAAACGGCGTGCAGAACGTTACGAAGAATTCAGCACTCTGAAAAAAGAGTCTCTGAAACCGGAAATCCTGACAGAACCGGAATTGAAGCTGGTATATATCCGCATCATCGGGCGTTATGGTGAAGAGGAACCTTACATAGAAGCGTGGAGAAAACTGAGAGATTTTCTCCAAATAAACGGTCTTCTGACTCCTTCTACCCGCTGGATAGGCATCAGCTTTGATGACCCCACAGTAACGAAAACCGAACAATGCCGCTTTTACGCTTGTGCAACAGTGGAACACGATGTATCACCGCAAGGCGCTTTTGGCATGAAGACGATTCCGCAGGGGCGCTATGCCGTCTACACACTCCGCGGAAGCTACAGTGGTTTGCAAGAAATGTATGACCGGATTTACTCGCATCCACTGCCTACAGCATTTCGTGATGCAACTTCATTTGAAGAATATCTTAATTGCGAACCAGATACGGAAGAAAAAGATTACGTGACAAGAATATATATCCCTATTGAATAACCTATTAAAAACAGAAAAAGAATGGAACAGAAATTTTGCCAGAGCTGCGGCATGCCGCTCAACCCGGAAGTATTGGGAACAGAAAAGGATGGTAGCAAAAACGAAGAGTATTGCACCTATTGTTATGCCGACGGACATTTCACCGTGGAATGCACGATGGACGAAATGATTAACCAATGCGCACAGTTCGTAGACGAATTCAATAAAGGCTCGGAAGTGAAAATGACGAAGGAAGAGGCCATTGCAAACATGAAGCAATTCTTCCCAATGCTGAAAAGGTGGAAACAGTGAAGAGGATGGGCAACAGTCAGCTTCCTCCGAGGGATTTTATGACGGAATGGTAACAGAACAAGTTCACCACGGATTACACGGATTAACACAAACTCTTATAATCTCTTGGTCAATAGAGCGTTGAAGAGAAAGATCTTCTCTGTGAGACTCTGTGTTACCCTGTGTTGCTCTGTGGTGAGTTAAGCTTAGAGCATTGATACTAAGATACAAAGAATCTGTGTTAATCCGTGTAATCCGTGGTGAACCCAAAAACGGTTCATTCTCCGAACAGGCCTCAATCCGGACGGTTTATTCCGCCGGATGCCGTTTCAGCCATGCGACGGCATACGAACACGTTGCTTTGGGCTTCAACCCCTGCGCAGAGGCATATTTATAAGTCGCTTCTACCAGTGCGGCCGCAATTCCCTTTCCTTCCAAGGGAGGAGGTACGATAGTGTGCATAATATCCAGTGCTCCATCTTCGACTTCATATTCCACAAAGGCAGTCATTCCATTCTTCTCCAATTCAAAACGATTCCGCTCCGGGCGGTGAATTACTTCATATTCTTCCATTTTCTAATCTCCTTTTTGTTTAGGTTAATATAGACTACATTATTTTTTTCTCTCTTTGCTCCACCCAGATCAGTTTCTTCACATCATATCCCCTGCGGGTGGCAGCATCCAGCAACTTCTTCTTAATCTCTTCCGGCAAAATTGGTGCACGGCTCAGTATCCATAAATATTTATCAGAACTGCTACCGATCAGAGCATAATTGTATTCGTCCTGATCTAATTCCAATACATAATAGTCTGAATAAAAAGACAGGAAAAACGATACTTTCAGTTTACCCGGTTGAGACGGATCGGGTATCTTAGCACGTCCTTCCGCTGTCTTACAAACATCATAGGGTTTCTTATGCTTACATCCCCGGTTCTCCACACGGACCGTCCCGTCGGGCATCAGCGTATAAGTGGCCGTCACCTCCGATAATCCTCTCTCAAAGCGGTGGTCGAAACGGGCTATCTCATACCACGTACCCATGTAGCGGTGCAAATCCAATCGATCTACAGCTGCATGATCCGTACCTTCGAAGAAATCTTCTATCGTCGGCTTCGCAAAACGGAAACCGGCCTCGAGCAAACGTGTGGGACGCACATTCTGTCCTGATGCCAGAAAGGAAGCCGCCTCACCATACCGCATCCGGAAGAACCAACGCGGTACGACCACCTTCATCCAGGCATGATAGCGTGCTGCCATTGCCTGAGTAAATGCATACTGTGAAACTTGTTGCGGAGCCACCAGGTTGAAAACTCCGCTTGCCTCTTCGTGGCTGATAATAAACTCCATCGCCCGACAAAGATCCTGAATAGCAATCCAGGGGAAAGGCTGTGTACCCGGACCGATCACACCGGCTACCCGCGTTATCCGGAGGGGACGAAGCATTTGTTCCATCGCCCCGCCATCGGGTGACAGCACAATGCCGAAGCGGGTGATTACCAGCCTTGTCTGCGACGGACAACGGCGGGCCTCTTTCTCCCATGCATAACAAAGTTCCGCCAGAAAGCCACTTCCCCGGGTATTAGTATATTCATCGAATGTACCCTCCTCTGGATAATATCCTACGGCAGAGGCGGAAATCATTAACCGCGGCTTCGTCTTTACTGCATCCATTGCCCGGATGATGCAGTGCGTCACCTTAATCCGGCTGTCATAAAGTTCTTTTTTGTATTCCGGTGTCCACCGCTTGCTAATGGGTGCTCCTGCCAGATTGATGATAACATCGCAATGTGACAGAGCCTGAATTAAATGCCCCGATGTGCCTTCACGGAACATAGGCCTCCCCAGAGGGACTACCCGGTGTCCCGCTTCTGTAAGGTACTCTGTAAGATGCTTGCCTATAAAACCGGAGGCCCCGCTTATTGCTATATTCATCTGTATTTCCTTTTTTTAGAAATATAACGCAGGGAAAGAGGGTAAAGTTCATCTCATCGTCATCTTCCTCAGCTCTTCGAGCGAACCGTTGAATACGTTCAGATCTACATCGTGATGAATACCGGGCACACTTCCGATATCAGTGTGCTGCCAGAAGTGCCATTTACCTTCGTACCTCACCGAATCAACGTAATAGTGGGCTATCCAGTAGGGATAAGCATTGAAAAGCGAGTCGTCCAGATAGCGGGTCTTGAATTTATAAGAAGTGTAGAGAATAGGTTTTACACCATAATGTGCCTCCACTCGGTCGAGCCATTTCTTAATATTTTGTTGCAACTCTTTTTTAGGCCTCTTACCTGTCAGTTCGACATCGAGCACCGGAGGCAAATCTCCACTATCGAGTTTCACGGTACGGATAAAAAAGTCCGCCTGCTTCAAGGCATCCGTACGTGGAGTGAAGAAATGGTAGGCCCCACGAATAAAGCCATGGCGACGTGCTTGTTCGAAGTTGTCTTTGAAAGTATCGTCACCATGATCTCCTCCCTCGGTGGCTTTCATAAAAATAAAGTGAAGCGGAAAATCCGTTTCTCTGTTTTGTTTCAACTCCTTCCAGTCGATGTTCCCCTGATAATGGGAGATATCGATGCCATGCACCTCATAGCCACAAGGGATACAAACGCCATACTCCTTCCGTCCGTAGCACTCCTTCCAACGATAAGAATAAGGGCGGATAACGAAATAATAAAAAGTGAGAGAAAATACCCCGACCACAATAAGCGCAAGGGTATTGCGCATCCAAACGGGCATGGTGCGGGTAGTTTTCTTTTTCGCTTTCGTCTTCCGTGCCGGTGTACGACGACCGGAAGCGGGTTTGCCGGAGGTAGAAGTGTTTCGTGAAGACTTCATTGATTTTTATTCTTATTTAGAGTTTGATTCACCACAGATTACACGGATTTTCACAGATTAATGATTTTATTTCATTGAGAATCAAATTAAAGTATCTATGAAAGTCGTATAATCTGTGGTGAAATGAATTCATTCCTAGATGGCTCCATCAGCTTCTGCCCTCACCCACTCCAGATAAACACCCGGATTAGCCTCAGCAGGAGGAGCGATGAAATGAACATAACTAATCCCATTCTGAGATTTGTTCTTGAGCGGAAGGCGCAACGGACGAAGCCGCCCATCTACCCGGACACGTGCTTGCGGGCGCTTCTGCAACAAATCCCATTCCAAAGAAACCTCGTGCCAACGATCATCCTTCACTCCGAGTTGCTTACGGGTGAGTGGAAGTTCATACATAGACTGGTAACGGGCTACGGTGTCCGAAGGATTCATCCAGCGATCATTCAATAACAACGAAACCGAATGACTCCCTTCGGGAATACGTAAACTGACGGTGAACGTTCCTTTCTTCATAGCCGGAAAGTTCCATACCGCACCACGTGTATCTGCCACCAGTGAAGCATCCGGCCGGTAAGTCAGATGAAGCACTTGCCGACCTTCCTTCCGGGGATGGGGTTCGAGCATACAACCCTGTATACGATTATAAGCGCAATGTCCTTTGATACCATTCATGTAGTTGAATGTACTCCATTGTGAAAGAGAGTCGGTAAAGTCGTTGAAGCGGCTCTTCTCGTACAACCAATTCACATCGAACATCATCATAGCACGATGAAGAGGATGTTGACCGATAGATGCCAGCACCTTACCCGGAGCTACTTCTACAAACTGTGCCTGATGAACGCCACGGTCAATCCCGCCACCATGAACGGCATAGTCGATATCATTGCGCATGGGATCCATGTAAAGTTCGCGAAAACCCTTCCAAGTCTTTCCATCATCATCAGAAACCGCCACATGAGTCACATCACGATTGGTGAACACATCATCCCAAACACCATCCGTACCCTCCTTTTCGGGAAGAGGAGTCGTATTGCACCAGAAAAGCAACAGTCGTCCGTCGGCCAACCGCCCTAAAGTAGGCATCGTGATGGTACCATAAAAAGGCGATGGTTCCGATTCGCCCCAGGTTTGTCCGCCGTCCTTAGAAAAAGCCTGATAATGGAAGTCTTGTGAAGTACGCATCAACATCCAGAGAGTTCCGTCCTTCAGTTCGACCACCGTAGGCTCCACAGCACCATGATTCCAACGGATACCTTTATGGAAGCCTCCTCCCTGATGATCGGGGGATGTGACTGTATTCGAGCATTTCCAGGTCAGACCGTCATCATCGGAAAAATAGGTATAGCACCCTTTCGGTGTTACCCCTCCGTGAGCAGCCACGACAATACGTTTGCCGTTTCGGATAAATACAGGCGGTTTAATCATGATGGAGTTACGATCGGCCACCTTCGTAAGAGTACGTCCTCCTGTCAATCCACCGGAAGTACGAATGCAATAAACACCCATTGCCCCCATATCTACCAGACGAATATACTCCTTACTGACAGGGCTCTGACAATCGGCAAAAGGCATTTCTTTGGGACGGTTCACCCGTTTCCAGGTCAAACCATGATCGGTACTGGACAGATATACAGTACCTGCCACAGCCTGTTCTCCATAATTATAGTGTCTGATCTCACCGTTATCGAGAAGCGACAAGCCGATATAAGCATCGGAAGGAGGTGTAGCCACTTTCAGGGGAGCGTAAACCGAATCAAGCACCGTCGGACGGGCCTGCTGTGCTTGTCCCGGAATGAAAAAGCCTGCTGCCAGCAGGCATAGGGTAGAAAGTCGTTTCATATAAAATAGGGATATTCAGATGAACTAAAAACCCACCGAAGGGAATTGAATCAATCCGCCCCGATGGGTTTCTACTATTGTAATGCGGGGAAAAGCTTACTTAGCTTGTTCCAGTTGCAATGTCTTAGTCGGCTGGTCGCAAACCTCCGTCGGACCGAAGTATTGAATCGGGCCCGGATATACGTAATCTGTATTCAACGCCCACTGATCGCGTTTAGCAGCGAATGTCAGGAACGGTTTTCCGTCCAGTTTCACCAATGCTTTCTGGATTACCGGTTTCATTTCGCCATGACGACGTTCCATGTTCATCATCATTGTAATGGGCACACCGCCTGCGATCCATTCAGCAGCAGGAGCAGTTGTATTACGTACAGATGACATGTAACCGGTCTTACCGTTAGCAATCAACATAGAAGCTGTGTAACCCAGTGAGTAGCAGTAGTCAGCATCGTAATTTGATGGAGCAGCGCAACGTCCTTCGTAACCGAAGAAGTGGTGCTGTGCAGCAAATTTACCTACGTATTTCCCTTCTTCTTTCCACTGAGCCAGTTTTGTTCCTACCATTTCAGACAACAGCTTTTCTGTTTCGATCAATGATACCTGTACGTTTCCGTGCGGGTCGCGATCCAAAGAAAGCTGACGTGCTACACCTTCAGGAAGGCTTGCATAGATCTCAGCATTTTCTTTTGACAGTTTGCTGATGATATATTCGCGCTGACGAGAACGTTTGATATTTGCGAACTCAACGGCATTGGCTGCCAGGAAGTCATTCAACTCAGCGATCAGACGTTTCATAGCCGGGATAAACTCAACCAGACCTTCAGGAATCAGCACAGTACCGAAGTTGTTGCCCTGAGCAGCACGATCGGCAACGATCTTAGCAATGTAAGTTACTACATCGTCCAATGACATATCTTTCGCTTCCACTTCTTCAGAGATGATACATACGTTAGGCTGAACCTGCAAAGCACATTCCAGTGCAATGTGAGAAGCCGAACGGCCCATCAGTTTAATGAAGTGCCAGTATTTACGTGCAGAGTTACAGTCGCGCTGGATGTTACCAATCACTTCTGAGTATACTTTACATGCAGTATCGAAACCGAAAGAAGTTTCAATCATTTCGTTCTTCAAGTCACCGTCGATAGTTTTCGGACAACCGATCACCTGTACACCGGCATTCTTGGCAGCATAGTATTCGGCCAGAACGCAGGCATTTGTATTAGAGTCGTCACCACCAATGATTACCAGTGCTTTGATACCCAATTTATTGATAATCTCCAACCCCTTTTCGAATTGTTCCGGAGTTTCCAGTTTGGTACGTCCCGAACCAATAATGTCGAAACCACCTGTATTACGGTATTCATCGATGATATCGGCAGTCAGTTCCATATAATTATGGTCAACCAATCCGCCGGGACCCAGGATAAAGCCATACAGCTTGTTGTCTTTGTTCAGTGTCTTGATACCATCGAACAGACCAGAGATTACGTTATGTCCGCCCGGAGCCTGTCCTCCTGAAAGGATAACACCTACATTCATAGCGGGGAGCTGGATAGCTTCACCTTCTTCGAATTTAATCAACGGCATTCCGTAAGTGTTCGGGAACAGTTTCTGGATAGCTTCCTGATCGGCTACTGATTGTGTAGCTGCGCCTTCAACTGCTTTTACTGAGCCTTTCAGCGCTTTCGGAAGTTTGGGCTGATAAGCAGCCCTGGCAATTTGCAATGCACTTTTAGTCATTTTCTTTATCTTATATTTAAAGGTGTTAGTAATTCGAACTTAAAAGTGTCGCAAATTTCGTGTTTTTTTCCGAATTATGAAAGAAAATGATGATTTTGTTCTCTACAGGTATGCCACAGAGCAGACGAAGGGCACGAAGTTTACATCCTTGCTTCTGCAATTCCATAGCACTCCGTACCCTCTTCGCCTGTTCGGCACTATCTGTCAGTCTCTTTTAAAACGTCACTGCAGTCCTGGCTCCCGTAGCAGAAACAGCATATACCTTAAAGCCGTCTTTCCAAGCGGTTTTCATGGTAAACGTAGCAGTACCGGAAGGTGCTAACAGCCCATCAGAGATACAGACTTTCTTGCCGGTTTCATCTACAACTTCATAAGCTGCCACATTTTTCCAGTTGGTCATGGTAAATGTCGAACCGCTCCGTGTGGCTGTACCGGCTACAATTCCGGGTTTGTCCTTATAAAGTTCTACAGAATTATCCGTTATATATTCCAGAGCAACATCCGGTTTCGGATATCCCAAAGCCTCTACACGACTTCGTATTTCGTCGATACGGGCCTGGGTAACGGTGAGTTTGCCCGTTCCGTAGTCATCCACTGTTATGTCGACCGGAGTCAGAAATCCCCATTTCGTGAAGAAATCCAGCAAGTTGGCTTTAGCTATCAGACTACAGATATAAACGAACTCAGTCTGCTGTTCCCCGGCCGTTCTCAGATTATCGTGCGTCCGGATATACTCGTACACATCCGGATAGAATCCTCCTTTGTCAGATTGCTGAAGAGGTGTCCGTCCGAGTACTTTACCGAAATAGAGTTCCAATTGCCAGAAAGGAACGAGTTTACAGAAAACATCGCTGTCACTTCCAAAATTTCCATGTGGCGCACCTGCCGCAATGATCTGGGTCCAGGCCTTGGAATAACGGTTACGACTGCCATCTCCCATATCTTCTGTTTGCAAGCGAGAAGGCTGTCCGAAAATTGTAGTCTGGATGTACTCGGACATGATATTGTTCGTTACCTCCGTTGTCCCCAACCATTTCAATCCGGGACGTGTCTGGTTGCAATGCCCTATTTCATGTGCAGGTCCCCAACATGCAGATGTCTTCAATTTATCCACATTACAAAGTTCGGCCAGAGTACCGTCATTGTAAGCAGTATGATAACTGGTGGCATACATATAGCTGGTATACATCACATGCAGGTACATGCGGTTCTTGAACAGTTTATTGTATTTATACAATCCCATCAGTTCCATCTCCGAATTCACAATCTGATCATAAGCATCGATCAGTGCTTTCCCGTCCGGAGTATGAGTACGGAAACGCTCGGTCGGGAATGTGAGATGTGCATAATGTCCCACCACATCGAAATACTTATCCACAGCGTTACTCAACAATTTATTCCAATCGGAAGCCTGATGTTTAGCTACATCGAAATAGCCGTTTACTTGTCCGGAAGCGATATGTATCTTTACAGGCTGAGCAGTTTCATAGTCAGGAGTGTGATACAAAATATACATTAATCCTTTATTCCGGGCCGTAATCTTGTTGGCCCCTTCAGACAACGGATAAGAGGTTCCTCCGAAACCATCACCACCGGGAACATCCAGATTCTGAATCACTGCACTGACAGTCTGCCCATGTGTATCGCCGACAAAAATCATCAGTTGCTCTCCATCTTTAACCGAAATTCCCGTAGGATTATCACGCAGGCTATAAGGACTGGTCTTATGTGTTTCTGACTGGGCATCCGGATGGGGCCAAGCCTTATATTCCTGAATACGGAACTCTGCCGGATACTTACCCTGCTTCATATAGTAAGCTATGTTCTTGTAGAATGAATACGGACAGTTCTCTATTTCTTCATCGGTAAGTCCGGGCTTCAATTCAGAGCATGTACCATCGGTGAAAAGAGTGAGCGGGTCGAATGCATCCGGATTCTTTTTATAAAATTCCATCTCGGCACAAGCAGCAAATCCCTGCCCGTCTCCCGATCCTGATTTGACAATAAACTGAACCGACGTGACTCCGATTTGTGCCTTCGGAAAATTAACACGGACTGCGGCATTCGTCCCCCCGAAGTTTTTAGTCATCACCGTATTCCATTCATCGGTCCCTCTGGTATTCGCATTTGACTTTACACGGATCTCCACTTCCTTGAAGTTACCATTCGGTCCTGAGGTACGGGGATAATATATAAGATAGTCCATATCCGAACCCGCAGCAAAATTATAAGTCAACGTAATGGGGAAATAATGATCTCCCGCGTTATTCCAGTTAGAATGGTAAATAGTGCTCATATCACCATCGAATGATTTATCAATATTCGAGCCACCCTGAAAAGAGCTTGCTTCACCTGATTCTACCGGAACCTTAATATCGTCTTTGATACCCTCGAGATTTCCGGATTCATATTCTCCCAATCCTTTCTGAGTAACAGATACCAAGGCCTCAAGTTCTCCGCCGACCTCTTTCACGGTGATATTGCCCGTACGTTCACTATCTTCCGGATTGGCTGTAACAATGTAATTATGCGTCGTAGTCACCATTTCGGATGCACGTGTACCTGCCGGTTTCTCTTTGATCCATTCCGGCAATGTGATAGTCACCGAAACATTTGTAGTTACATCGAATGCGATATCACTGCCACTGGCCTCAACGGTAAAGATCTGTTGGGATATCAAAATAGCAGGCTCTGATCCCAATTGGCGTACGTTAACAGTTTCTGCCAATCCATCGGCAGTAACTTTAATCACTGCCTCCCTTGTCTCTTTTCCATCGTATCCGGACACATTCACCGTCAATGTACTTTCGTTGACAGCAACCGAACACCAATCTTTATCAGACCGTGCCGTCCAATGGTCTGCATTGGTAACAATAGCGATGTCACGGGTCCCTGCATCACTTTTAAAATCAATGGCAGACTGTGCTACCTCAAGAGTAGTCGATGTTAACGCTCTTTCTTCTTCAGCAGAACAAGCATACAGCAGCAGAGGGATAATAGCTGCAGAAATCATTAGAATTAGATGTTTCTTCATGTTATTAGGGTAAATTAAACATAAGATAAATAAAACAAAGGAAATACAAATTTTGTTCTCATAAAAGACTTTACTTGTATTTCCTTTTTAATAATTACTTGATTCTCGTATTTAGCATCAATCTGACAACCATAGGTGGCCAAATTCATACTACATTATATAGGTACCTATTGAATCCTGTTTTAGAAACTGCTTTTGAATGAATCGTCTAATGATTTGAGATGAATTTTCACGGTTATTCCGGTTGTTATAAGAGGAAGATAACAAGCTATCTGACGATTAAAAGAATCGAAACAGACCGGAATATCACTCAAAACATAGGCAAAAGTCAATCAAAAAAGATATGTATAGAAATTCAAAACAGTTTCTTACTCAATGGTAGTTTCTCCGGTTTCCGGATCATAGGTTTTCACAATTACCTTCGAAAGGCCGAGTTCTGCCAACGCAATCCAGTTGGAGCCGCTTGTAGAAGATTTCACCTTAAACCAAAGATAGCGGTAAGATGCACCGGCTTTTATTATATCCGATTCGTAAGACGCAGCTTTTGTATTAGGCAAATTACTCAAAGACGCCAACAAAGTGGTCTGGCTCTCATCATAATTCTTTCCATCAAAAGTATTGCTGCCCAGAATATCCATCTCTTTGGGATTGTCTTTATTGTTATTGTCACGACAAACATAAGAGAACAGGAAAGTGGACAAAGCATTCTCTTCACCCAAGTCGACCACAATATAGTGAGGGAAAGGTGTAGGACTGCTCCATGACATGTGGAAATAAGTGTCATTCCTTCCATCCACCAGGTTTGCGATAGGTCCTTCACTACTCTCCTGATCATCTGTATACAACTGTTTTGCAGACAAGGTTATAGGATTCCGGTCAGTCTTGATCTGTTTCAGAGCAGGAAGTGCCTGTGCCATGATACTGCAACTTTGCGAAGCTTCCCCGGCACGATTGCAAGGTTGCAATGTAAAGTTAATGTCACCATACCGATGCAGCAGATTGTCCACCAACATGGTATCACTATTCACACTTGCCAATCTCATACATTTCTTCCCGTCTTCAGGTAATGTATAGGTCACTTTTACATAATAATAATTAGAATCGGCTGGTACGGTCCATTTCAATTTGATAGCACCGGCTTTGGCTTCAGCCGACAGTGAATTCTGATCTATAGAGGTCGGCATGGGATACTTCTCATCGCTGGAGCAGCCGATCATATTTATCAGGCCCAGTATCACACACAGGCCAAGCAATATTTTTTTCATCTTCATTTCTCTTTAAAAAGATTAATAACCCGGATTGTTTACTAATTTTTCATTTCTGTTAATATCGGCAGAAGGTATGGGCAACAGATATTGAGTCGGCGCCTCGAACTTACGCTCAAAGTCAATAGTCTTCACTATCGCATAATCTTCTATGGTAGTAGCAGCAATATTCAACCCCTTAGCCTTGACATTAAAATATTGTCCAGCCAGCAGCCAACGGCGCATATCCCAGAAATTCTGGTTTTCCAAATAAAGTTCATTCATTCTCTCCTGCCGTACAATCTGACGTAATTTTGTCTGATCCAATGCAGCAACACCACTCCATGCTGTTTCTACTGTAGGGATACCGGCACGTTCTCTGACTTTGTTCAGATATTGTTTGGCTGTCTCCAGATCATTAGTCTCCACACATGCTTCGGCATATGCCAAATACAAGTCGGCAAGACGAATAATGGGCCAGGGATACTGATTCAATTTCGTAGCATTTGTAGAAACAACAGTATTAGGATCGACACCTTTTTTGTTCAGATAACCACTTGGAGTATAGTTACCCGGTCGCTGTACGGTGGCCGTACCACGACTGCAGTTACCTCCCAATACAAAATCGCATATCAATCTGCTATCCGAATTATCTTTCTTACCGTTACTCATAACATAGGCCGGATTAGTTGACCCGTTCATCACTTCGTAATATCCACCCTGAAAAGCTACCCAAGCATAAAAGCGAGGTTCACGATCCAAATTAAACAGGAGTGTTTTACTTCCTTCATGAGCCTCGTCAGCATGGCTGGCATCCACATTGACGATCTTTAATTTGTCTTTATCTTTATACTCCGGATCTTCGTCCCAAGGTAAACCGTTTTTAGTATAAAAACGATTTAACATGGTCCATGTCGGGCCGACACCATTCCACGCCCAGCCGTCAGTCACAAATGGTAACGATTTGTTTTGTATACCATACGAGCCTTCACTACGCGTTTCTGCCAGAAGAACCTCCGGATTACGCGAATCCCAATCGACCAAGCTGGTTCGAAGACACCGGACAGGACCTGCCGCCGGATAGGGATTCGCATCCTCATTACCTATCTTATAGTCTTGCTTTACATACAAAGCATGTCCGTTCTGCTCGGCAAGGTCAATCGCCTCTTTAATAGCTGTCTTTGCTTTTACCCACTTATTAGGATCATAAGTCAGAGGCATTAACTGACTACCGGATTTATCTGTAAAATTGCTATAGAAACTTGAGTTTCCATTGAATAACGGAGAAGCTGCATACAAAAGCATTTTCGCTTTCACAGCCTTAGCTCCTACACTGGTTGCCAGTCCGTAATCTTCTTTATTGGTACGTATGGCAGGCAATGAACTTGCGGCTTCATCCAATAAATTGCATATCCAGTCTACACATTCGTCATATGAAGTTCGGGGTAAATATTCTGCTTGCGAAGCATTTACATCCGGTAGTTCCTTGATCAGGATAATAGGTCCGTAACAACGTGCCAACTGATAATGATAATAAGCAATCAGAAACTTAACCTGTGCGATATAGTCTGTTTTTACACTTTCAGTCAGGTCGGGTACCTTGTCTACATTTTCCAGAAATATATAGCACTGACGCAATCCTTGAAAAAATGTATTCCAATAAGAAATCACCGGCGAAGAAGCCGTATAGTTGCCTTTTGGAAAACTGGCAAACGTTTCATGTTCAAAAGCCGTTATCACTTCATCTCCTGTCAGCAAATCTAAACTGCCTGATGCCACATTACTTTGCGGCAAATAGCCATAGCAAGAATAAACAAAATTCTTAGCCGCATTCCGGTCTTTAAATGCATCTGCCTCAGTCGTTATTTCATCCGGAACAATATCCAGAAAGTCGCAGGAACTATATCCTATCGTCAGCAAAAACAAAAATAGGAGTTTATATATTATCTTCATAAGTATATATTATTTAAAAGTTAATTGAATACCAACATTATATGTACGTTGTGTCGGGTATTTCATACCGGCACCTCCACCCATTTCAGGATCCCATAGCTTAAATGGAGAAAAGGTCAACAAGTTACTTCCGTTCACATAGATTCTTGCCCATTTGAAACGATAGCCGATTTCGGCATTCCGCAATTTCAGGAACGAAGCATTCCGCAGCCAATAAGAAGAAGACGCCGTATTGTTGTTGTTATTATATTGTGTCAATCGCGGATACCGTGCATTCGGATTCTGATTATCTTTACTCCAATGATCATCGGAAATCCATTTCAGAACATTATTTTTACTTTGCGTTCCAAATGGTTCGAAACCGCTCATCATAAATGACACACGCGCTTGTCCCTGAAAGAAGAAAGAGAAATCCCAATTCTTCCATGTAATAGAGGGACCAAATCCGTATATTATCTCCGGAATTGTGGGATATCCTAATACCACTCTGTCATCTGATGTTATTTTTCCATCATAATTACCGCTCGCGTCCGGCTGATCTACATACTTCACATCGCCCGGTGCAATAGCAATATTACCGATAGTCGACTGAGGATTATTCGCAATATCAGCTTCATCAATATACAATCCGTCTGCTACATATCCCCAGATTGAGTTCAGGCTCTTTCCAACCTGCGATAATGCCGGACGAAGTCCTGCCGCTTCATCATACTTCAAAACCTCATTGTGTGCATAGGTAAAAGTTCCTTTCATCTGGATAGAAAAGTTCCGGTTCAACTGTTTTCCATAATCCAAAGCAAGGTCAAATCCTGTATTCTTCACTTTTGCGAAATTACCGTAGATTTTAGTACTGGCAGTTCCCAGATAATTCGGTATGGAATTTTTCTGCTGAAAAATATTATCTCTAATCTCCCTGAATCCGTCGACAGTGATATTTAATGAATTGAAGAGCTGTAAATCGACACCCACATTCAGTTTATTTCCGACTTCCCACGTAAGTTCATTATTCTGGAATCGATTATAAGTAGGTCCTGATAATGAAGTGGTACTACCACCATATCCGGTTGTATAAGACGGGCTTTCAGTCAAATTCACGATTGCCAGATAAGCAAAACGGTCACTGCCGATTTGATCGTTACCTACCAAACCATACGAACCGCGGACTTTAAAATTGGAAATAACCGGTTTTATCGGCTTCCAAAATTTTTCTTCACTGATATTCCATCCCAACGATATGGATGGGAACAGTCCCCAACGATGTCCTTTGGCAAAACTCTCAGAACCATTGTAGCCCGCATTTACTTCAAGCATATACCGATGATCGTAATCATAAGACAAACGTGCCGCCACACCCATTTTACGTTTTGGAAGCGAAGCAATAAGACTGCTGTTTACATTCGTATTATAATCATCCTGGTTATAAAGCAACATACCACTTACATTGTGCGAACCGAACGAACGTTCGTAATTCAGGTATCCCTGAATATAAAACCGACGGTCACCGTTGGTACCGAAAAAGGCATCCATCGTATGATTACTCGGTTCTCCGATAGGTGTATTGGTAAAGTCATAGGAACCGTCTTCATTCTGTTTATAATCGGAAAGCTGATAACTATTATATCCTTGCAGACGGAACTTCTGATTATAACTCCAATTCTTAAATGAAACCAAAGCTCTGAAGCTTAATCCCTTCGTTATAAAATCCAGTTTCTGATCCCAGTTTACATTGGCTACTACCGTACTCTCAAACGTATCCTTGTAACCTGCACTTGAAAGAGCTACCGGATTGAGCGGCTGATAATTTCCGGCAAGGATACCTCCCCAATGGTACCATGTGTCAGATCCCTGCGGAAACATAACCGGAAAATCAACAGGATTGGTTCCCATAATAGCACTGAATATATCGCCTACGCCATTACCATCCTTAGTTGTCAAAGGACCATGCATATCATTCAACTGTACATTCAGGTGAAGCGAAATGGTAGAAGACTTAGAGAGATGAAAATCCACGTTGTTCTGGAACGCATATTTCATGTAGTCTATATTATTTTTATAAGAGAAGAAGTCACTGGAACGATCTTTCAACATTCCGGTTTCATGATTCATATTGACATTCATAAAATAAGTAATTTTAGATGTACCTCCACGTACATTAAAATTCGCTTTTTGATTAAATGTCGCATCTTTGAAGACCTCCTTGTACCAGTCCACATTAGGATAAATATAAGGATTCAGATTATGGATCGTACCATTTATTTTTTCATCAGAATAGAGCACAGCCCCTGTTCCCTGATTGGTAACCGCTTCATTGTACAAACGCATATAAGTGGGTCCGTCAACAATTTCCGGTTTCTTAGTCGGAGTATTTACATAGCCTTCTAAACGTACGCCGATGATCGGTCTGTCCAAGTCACTTCCCGATTTTGTTTTAACGATAAGTACACCGTTTGCTCCACGAGTACCATACATCGCCGATGCCGTCGCATCCTTCAATACGGAAAAGCTTTCAATTACTTCAGGATCCAACGAATTCAAGTCCGCTTTGGATACTTCAACTCCATCCAAAATAATTAGAGGAGAAGTCGCTCCGTTCATGGTCGCAACACCACGAATGAAAAAGTCCGCAGAATTCTGTCCCGGTTCTCCACTACGCTGGTAAGCAATCACACCCGACAAGCGTCCGGCAAATGAAGAAGAAAGGTTGGCAGAAGGTACCAGAAGATCCGAAGGACGAACCGACTGAATCGATCCGGTGATAGTCTCCTTTTTCTGTCCCGTACCAAAAGCAGTGACCACCACCTCATCCAGTTGCTGGGCATCTTCCGCAAGAGTGATAGACATTACCTTTTGACTACCGACTTTAACTTTCTTGGTAACATATCCTATATATGAAATCTGTATTTCATTTTTAGGAAATGCCGCTAATTCAAATTTACCATCTACATCGGTAATCACACCTGTGGTAGTACCCAGTAATTGCACTGTTGCACCGATGATAGGTTCACCGGTTTTCGAATCTGTTACTATACCAATGATTTTTGCCTTTTTCTGTTGTGTACTTTCCGTTTTCTCAACTTTAAGAATAACTTCATTCCCTTTAATAACATAACTGATATTACTCCCTTTAAAGACTTCGTTCAAGACGTCATCAATAGAACCTTTACAATCGATACTCTTAAGAGTTGTGTTTTTCAAATCATTAGCGTTATAGAAAAAAGTATATTGACTGCTTTTTTCTATGAGCCGGATGGCTTGAGGAATAGTGAGAGACTGACCTTTAACCACAATCTGTCCTTGCGCAGCAAGTGCAGACAGCGGATAAAGCAACAAAGCCATAACGATGTATTTGAGACACCGCTTCTGACAAGAAAATAAAAACTTGTTCATGCTTCAATTTTTAGATTTAACATTGGGTTAATAAATATTAGTTGTAAATAATAATCTCGTGATTTATTTCTTTTTTCCGAAGATTCAGGCTAAAACAAATTTTATCAATAACGTCTTCCAAAGACTCATCATAGCGGATACTCCCTGTAAAGGCACAATTTTTATTCACTTTATCGCTGATAATGATACGTGAACCATACATTTGGTTTATAATCCTAGTCAAATGTTCCAAATTAAATTGTGTAAAATTATAACGGCCATTTTGCCACTCTATATTTTCTATTTGCCTTAATTGAGTCCCTGCATCAGCAGGATTATATACCAATTCCTGAAGTGGTTTCATCTCTATTTTATGTTGAGTCGATTCAACATTAAATTCAATGCTTCCATTAAACAAAGTAATTTCATTGGCACTGGGATTGTTCTGCTTTATCAAAAAGCAAGTTCCTTTCACTTCGATAAAGGCTTTATCGATATACACCCTAAATTTTCTACCCATATTTTTGTGAACTTCGAACAAAGAATTACCTTTCAGCCATACATTCCGATGCTTCTTGAAATCTTCGGCAAAACGTATAGAACTTCCCGGCTGCATCCAGACCTTCGAACTATCTGGTAATAAATACATTCTGCTTTTCTGAGCTGTAATTTCAATATATTTATCCATCGGGGTACTACCTTCATTTAAATGCATCCAAAGTCCACCGACAATCAAAACAAGAGCTACAGAAGCAGCAATATACCATAGTTCTAAAGGAACTA